>JAEEGI010002177.1_pt1 | contig 48515 bp, 41 predicted proteins | sample 8958751 | NCBI WGS metagenome assembly JAEEGI01 (sample SAMN16246545, study PRJNA631951) | gut metagenome | biome: gut microbiome; feature: rumen; material: KS-attached | host: Bos | place: Iran: Karaj | collected 2018-10
TGATGTATGTCTATCTGTATCTTCTTAACTATTTTTTGTATATTACGGAAATGTATGCTCAACAGCAGGAAAATGAGTCGCTTACTCACCTTGCATATGCAGATGGTCTTACCAATCTTCCTAACAGGTCTATGTGGACCAAACGAATGAATGAACTAAAAAGATCAGATGCAGATTACTGCGTGATATCTATGGATCTTAACGGGCTAAAAGATGTTAACGACCGTCTGGGGCACGCATTTGGAGATGCCTATATAGCAGACTTTGCAACGACTATGGTCGAAACCTTCCCGGAAAATGTATTTGTTGCCAGAATAGGTGGTGATGAATTTGTGGCTGTCCTTGATAATTCTACGCCTAAAGAGGTTGAGAGCTATATCTATGATCTTACAGAAAAACTACGAGTTCAGGATGTTCTTGATTATGGATTTAGAAAGAGCGTTGCAGCAGGCTATGCTTACAGATCAGAACTTGACGAAGGGGATAAGAACGACCCTCAGAAAGTGTACCTTATTGCAGACAAGCGAATGTACGATGTAAAAAGACATATGCATAACAGTAAGAGGATTGGGGAGAGATAAGAGTTTTTTCACTTGAGATATTTCACTATAACTAGTATAATTCAATAGCGAAAAAATATTCTAATTCCGATCATTATAAAGAAAAGAGGTTTCAATATGAAAAGAAAATATAACTTATCAAAGCAGGTTACAGAAGAGCAGGCAGCTAAGGCTATGGAAGAAATGCAGAAGATCACAGGTTTTGGCGAAGCTGAGTTTACGCAGGATCGTAAAGGTCTTATCGTAACAGCTGATGATGACAAGATCACACACGTTATGAACCGCAGCGTTAACATCTTCGCAAGGGTATGCGATGATACAAAGATCTCATTCGATTCTTTTATTTACGAAGATTAATTGACTGCTCCCGGAACGAACAGCATCACAAGTGCGTACAGCACAGGCTGGTGCAGCATGTAGATGACAAGAGAGTGCTTTCCGATAAAAGAAATACCGGGAATACGTATATAGAAGGGACGCTTTAAAAGAAGCGTTCCTTTTTTAGGCATTTTTAAAAGACGGCAGATTGCAAAACCGCACCAGAACAGGAATATCCAGGGCAGGATCGCAAAGTAGTCTGTAGAATAAAAAAACGGAAATGGAAATCCCAGATATGTAGTCAGATAGTTTGTATATAAAGACTGCGGAAGGGTGATAACATTTGCACACGGGAAACCAATGTATCCGTATGAGATAAATCTTGTTATTGCAAACATAAAGGCTGAAAAGAAAAGAAGAATACCAGGATGTATCTTCTCTAATATAGGAAGAAGTAGTCCTGTTATTATCATCGCACTTCCATGAAAAGTCAGAACGCCGAAGATGATTATATCTTCCGGAAGAAAAATACTTGTTACGACTGTAATTGCAAGCCCGCATAAAGAGACAATAAGACCTCTTGTTATAGGATGATTGGATATGGCTACGCAAAAGCCGGAGATCAGAATAAATGACCAGCAGATACTCTGCTGCCAGATAAAACCAGTATTAGAGGTATAAAAATCAAGCCGGATCCCTGCAATATATACAAGATCCCAGCAAAGATGATAGAGTATCATGCTAATGAGAGTTAAACCCCTGATAGAATCGATAGTGTGTAATCTTTTACCCATAGATACATATTAACTCAACTTGACTTAAAAAGCTAAAGAAAACTACAATATTAGTATAAAAAGTTTGAATGACCTTTGACCAGAAAAAGCCAGGTATTTACAGAACATAAACTATAAAGCAGGATAAGTTTGAAAATAAAATTTTCAAACTTCACAAAGTGGTGTCGCGAGCTCCACCACTTCAACCATTAGTCACTCGCTTTGCTCGCGACATGAGGTTAAATATGAATACAACAAAAATAGAAACCAATTCCTCACAGGAAACATTTGAGTTTGGAAAAAGAATAGGAGAAAATGCCCAGCCTGGTCAAGTGTATACATTGATCGGTGATCTTGGAGTAGGTAAGACAGTTTTTACACAGGGAGTAGCCAAAGGCCTTGGCATAGAGGGACCTGTTAACAGCCCGACATTCACTATACTACAGGTTTACGAAGATGGAAGGATTCCCTTTTATCATTTTGATGTATACAGGATTGGTGATGTCTCTGAAATGGATGAGATAGGCTATGAAGACTGCTTCTATGGGAACGGGATAAGTCTTGTCGAATGGGCTAATCTTGTAGAAGAGATACTTCCTGAACATTATACCGAAATACGCATAGAAAAGGATCTGTCAAAGGGGCTTGATTACAGACTTATAAGCATGACCCAGATCTGATCTATGTCAACTGTTAAACATGGCCAAAGTGTCAAAAGGAACTTTTGACACCTACCTCATATCATATGAAAGGATTTTGCATTGAAGATTTTAGCAATAGATACATCGGGACTTACAGCAACGGTTGCTCTGTGTGAGGATGACCGCCTTGTCTCTGTATTCTCAATACAATATAAAACCACACATTCACAGATTCTCATGCCTATGCTTGAGAAGATCAAGGAACTGACAAGCCTTGATCTTAAGACAATAGATGCCATAGCTTTGGCAGCTGGCCCTGGTTCATTTACAGGACTTAGAATAGGAACAGCTACAGCAAAGGGACTGTGCCTTGCGCTTAATGTTCCTCTTATAGCAGTTCCTACATTAGATGCCATGGCGTATAATCTTTACGGCGTAGAGCGCCTTATATGCCCTATGATGGATGCCAGAAGATCACAGGTCTATACAGGCGTATATACCTTTGTACCTGAGAAAAGAGAAGATACATCTTTATATACCTATTCTATGAAGACAATCCTGGATCAAAAGTGTGCTTCTATAGATGAAATCGCAGATTTTCTGAATGCTCAGGGAAAGCCTGTAACAATACTTGGTGATGGAGTACCTGTATATCTTGACAGTCTTGAACAAAAGCTTAAAGTTCCTTTCAGCGTAGCATCTGTATCACAGGATAGACAGAATGCAGCATCTTTATGTCAGGCAGCAGCTCAGTATATGAGAGAAGGTAGAACAGTAGATGCAGACTCTTTTGCTCCGGAATATTTAAGAGTATCTCAGGCAGAGAGGACAAGTCTTGAAAAGAAAACCGAAGATAATACAGGAAACTCTCCGGATAGTGGCGCAGGATCTGCTAAGTCTGATTCTGAAGCTAGTGTTTTTGGAATGAAGATCCCCAAAGTCAAAGAAAGAGTATTCATAAGACTATTAAAAGCTGAAGATATAGACAGGGCAGCAGCTTTAGAAAAAGAGAATCTTGGAAATGAAGCATGGACTTTGGAACAGCTTCTTACTGCAAGTACAAGAGATGATACTATATATCTTGTTGCTGAGAAGCAGGGGCAGATAATAGGTCTGTGCGGAGTTCAGAATATCCAGGGAGACGGAGAGATTACCAATGTCTCAGTGGATAAGAATATGCGCGGGGAGGGCGTAGGATACAAGATGATGCGCCAGCTCCTTGAAAGAGGACGCGGAATCGGAATAGAGAATTATACTATGGAAGTGCGTTCTTCTAATGCTGCGGCAAGAAGACTTTATGAGAAGCTTGGGTTTAAGTCAGATGGCAAGCGCCCGGGATTTTATGATAATCCCAAAGACGATGCAGAGATTTACTGGCTGAGAAATACTCAGTCAGAATGAGATTAATAAGCACAGATTTAATAAGGAAATAGTTATGATAGATTTATGCCTACTTGGAACCGGCGGAATGATGCCTCTTCCATACAGATATCTGACGTCCCTTATGGTACGTTATAACGGATACAGTATACTTGTAGACTGCGGAGAAGGAACACAGATAGCTTTAAGAAAAGCAGGATGGAGCCCCAATCCTATAAGCATGATATGTTTCACCCATTATCATGCAGATCATATTTCGGGTCTTCCCGGAATGCTCCTTACAATGGGCAATGCAGAACGTAAAGAGCCTCTTCATATGGTGGGGCCCAAAGGACTTGAGAAAGTAGTTAACAGTTTGCGTGTTATAGCTCCTGAGCTTCCTTTTCCTATTGTATTTCATGAGCTGACAGGATCTGAAGAGAAGCTGACTTTAGAAGGTATGCCTGATTTTGAGATCACTGCATTCAAGGTCAATCATAATGTCATATGTTATGGATATGATTTTAAGCTGTCCCGTAAGGGCCGCTTTAATGTTGATAATGCCAATGCTCTTGAGATTCCAAGGCAGTATTGGAGCAGACTTCAAAATGGTGAAAATATAGTCCTTGAAGATGGAAGGAGCTTTACTCCTGATATGGTACTTGGTAATGCCCGTACAGGTATTCATTTTACCTATGTTACAGATTCAAGACCTACCGACAGCATAGTAAGTCATGCCAAGGATGCGGATCTGTTCATATGCGAAGGAATGTATGGTGAGCCTGATAAGATTCAAAAGGCCAGAGACAAGAAGCATATGACCTTCTATGAAGCGGCTGATATGGCAAGGAAAGCCGGAGTTAAAGAAATGTGGCTGACGCACTACAGTCCTTCACTTAATAATCCGAAAGATTATTTAAATGATACAAAGAAGATATTCAAAAATACTGTTGCTGCCAAAGATGGAAGAATGGTAACACTTGTTTTTCCTGAAGAATAATTAGTGATGCGGGCTTCGAAGTAACATGTCGCTTGCTACTTGTTTTGCTCGCAGTATGAGGTTCGATATGGCAAAAAAAGGTAATGGCTTTTGGAACAATCGTTTTGTTCAGGGACTTATAATGCTCCTGTTGGGAGCTGCAGTTGCATGGGCTATACTTACCAGATTTACATCAGTCCTTACTACTGTGCCAGAAGAGAAAGTCGGAAAGCAAAGCGAAGTTCAGACTCTGGCTACTATGAATCTGGATAATTCCTATCCGGGCACGGTAGATGGGGTTGTGACTTTATTTGCCAGGATCACTAGGGCTTTATATAACGAGGAATACAGCGACAAAGAACTTGAGAAACTCTGCACCAAAAGATATGAACTTATGGATTCAGAGCTTCAGGAAGCGCAGGGGTCTATGGATAGCTATCTTGCTTCCATGAAGGCTGAAGTTAAGTCTAAGAAAGATCAAGGGATAACCATATCTAACTATTTTATTGATAACTTCGATGCAAGTAATGATATATATACAATAGATGGAGATCCTTATCAGTATGCCAAGGTCAATTGCCGTTTTGTTATGAGGAAAGACAGCGTAGCAGATACCTACAATTATCTTTTTACAATGAGAAAAGATAATGAATCAGGCAAGAACTGGAAGATACTTGGATGGGAGATAACACTTGAGGATGAATCGACAGACCCTGTAACAGCTATATGTAACAGGAATCTTGAAAGTGATTATCCAAAGGAACCCGGAGATGTTGTTGAATATTTTGCATATATAACAACAGCGCTCTATAATGAGAGCTACAGCGATTCGGAATTCAAGAAGATGAGCTATCAAAGAGCATACCTGTATGATGATGATCTTCTTGCCAATCAGACAGATGTTGAAGCGCAGCTTAAGCAGGAAGTTCTATCCAAAAAGGATGCAGGAGTTGTGGTAGCGGCATATGTTGTTGATGAAGATTATGACTTTAAATACAAATATGTCGGTAATGATTACTGTGCTTCGGGTAATTGCATGTTCTCTATGAGAGGTACTAGTGAACGACAGATCCTGACATATCAGTTTGTCCTTACTTTAGATGCTGATGGCAGGTGGAAGATATATGGCTGGGATATAGTAGAGGGAGATTGAATCGTATATTCCCAAAAGTGAAAAAGGAAATAGATGTAATGATCATTGATAAGAAAACAGAAGATGACGGCGTCATAATGATGTCAATAAAAAGTGAGGAGGATTCGAATCTCTCACAGACAGATAGTAAGGATAAAAACACAGATAGTGAAAAAGATCACGTGACTATACTTGCCATCGAAAGCAGCTGTGACGAAACTGCTGCTGCAGTTGTAAGAAACGGAAGAGAAGTTCTGTCTAACATTATCTCTTCTCAGATTGCTCTTCATACAGTATATGGCGGTGTTGTTCCGGAGATAGCATCCAGAAAGCATGTAGAGAAAATAAATTATTGCGTAAGAGAAGCTCTTAGTCAGGCTGATCTAACACTAGAAGATATAGATGCCATTGCAGTTACATATGGCCCGGGACTTGTAGGTGCACTTCTTGTAGGTGTATCAGAAGCTAAGGCCCTTAGCTTTGCAACGGGCATTCCGCTTATAGGAGTCCATCATATCGAAGGGCATATAAGTGCTAATTATATTGAAAATAAAGACTTGGAACCTCCATTTGTGTGCCTTGTGGTATCCGGAGGACATTCACATCTTGTTGTAGTCAAGGACTACGGAGTATATGACATAATAGGTCAGACAAGAGATGATGCAGCCGGAGAAGCTTTTGACAAGGTAGCAAGAGCAATAGGACTTGGATATCCCGGCGGACCTAAGATAGATAAGGCTGCAAGAGATGGCGATGAGAATGCCATATCTTTTCCTACAGCTAAAATTGCTGATGCAGAGTATGACTTTAGCTTTAGCGGCCTTAAATCTGCTGTTCTTAACTATATCAATATCAAAGGAATGCAAGGTGAAGAGTTTAATAAAAATGATCTTGCCGCATCATTCCAGAAAGCTGTAGTAGATGTACTTACAGAGCACGCTATAAGAGCTGTCAAACAGTACGGATATGATAAGCTGGCAATTGCCGGAGGCGTTGCTTCTAACACAGGACTAAGGCAGAGCCTTGAAAAAGCTTGTAAAGACAATAATATAAGATTCTACAGACCATCACCTGTTCTATGTACAGACAATGCGGCCATGATAGGTGCAGCAGGATACTATGAATATATGAAGGGCGAAAGAGCTGACCTTTCGTTAAATGCAGTACCTAATCTTCCCCTTGGAGACAGGGAGAGAAGATTCCATGGACGAAGCTCCCAAAAATAAGAAAAAGGCAGTATCAGATAATGGCAGAGAATATTAAAACAGCAGCGATAGTCCTTGCAGCAGGAAGCGGCTCAAGGATGCATAGTGATATCAAAAAGCAGTATATGGAGATAAACAAAAGGCCTCTTATTTACTACGCCTTAAAGGCATTTGAAGATAGCTTCACAGACGAAATAGTCCTTGTGGTATCTCCAGGAGATATAGATTATTGCAAGACTGAGATCGTAGATAAATATGGTTTTACCAAAGTAAAAAGAATCGTAGAAGGCGGCAAAGAACGCTATGATTCAGTAAGACTTGGACTTCATGGCGTATCTAAAGATGCTGATTATGTAATGATACATGACGGTGCAAGACCATTTGTTACAGAGGATATAATGCGCAGATCTATAGATGCAGCTATAGAACATAGAGCCTGCGTTGTAGGAATGCCTGTCAAGGATACCATCAAAATTTCTGACAGTGACGGATTTGCAGCAGATACTCCTGACAGAAAGCTGTTATGGATGGTTCAGACACCCCAGACATTTGATTATAAACTTATCCTAAGTCTTTATGATCAGCTGGAACTTCGTAAGGAAGAGATCAAAGAAAAAGGCATAAGCATTACAGATGATGCCATGGTCGTAGAAACATTCTCCGATATAAAGGTCAAGCTTGTAGAAGGCTCATATAACAATATTAAGATTACAACTCCGGAAGATATTGGCTTTGCAGAAGCTATTCTTGGCTAATGTGTAAAACTTCCCACTTGAACAAGCCGGCATCACCAAAAGTCTTTACAGGGGATAGGCAGTATATAAATCATTGCCACACTGTTAATCGTTTTATAATTCATGGCATGATATCTGAAGCTTCATATTCCGGGGTCTGAAACTCGCTTTGCTCGGACATGCAGACCCCATGCGGAATATAAAGCTCCAGCTATCATACTCATGAATTTTATAAAACGATTAAAAAGTGTGGCGATGATTTATATACTGCCTACCCCCTGTAAAGACTTTTGGTGATGCCGGCTTGTTCAAGTGGGAAGTTTAAATTAATGCAATAAGTCCTTCATGTATTTCTTGAATCCGTCTTTGGTTGAGCACATATCTATGACATTATTGACTATCTGTTTACTTGTCTCCGGAAGGATATATCTGTAGATCGTTATGAAGATGGTCTCAAGGTAGTGATCATCAGGATTGTAATCAGGTGTCAGATACTGCTTCATGGCCTTTTTGTAATGCGGGTATAGCATGGCAAAAAGGTCTGAGCGTTGTTTGGACGTGATATTTAGATCAAGTTCATTTATAATACGCATTCTATTAATTATATCGTATAGATCATAGTGTTTTTTGAGTATATCGCTGTCAACAATGAGATTCTTGGGTATAAGCGAGCATGGAATGCTGCTGTCAAGCCCCTTTAGAAGAAGCGAAGTAGTAGGTATCTCTGAGTATGTATACTTATAGAAACTATTCATGCGATTAAGCAGCACCGGAATCCTGAATACCTTATCAGACAGATACATAAGGCTATCCCCGATCTGTTCATCTCTTTCACTTTGCATTGTATTAAAAAATCTTATGAAATGCTTTAGTGAACCGAAAGTCTGCATTGGAAGAAGCTTTAAGTTCTGATAATTGATATTGACAGGGAAGTACAATATGCCACTGTCAGGAAAAGAGAATGCAGCTTTATATATAGATTCTACAGCATCTTTTTTGATCATATCTTCATCAGATACTATCCATACAAGATTGGTTGTAACATTGGACAAAGCTATACCGTAGTTGGAATCCATACCTATATTAAATGGATTCCTGTACAAAGAAATACGACGTCTGAACTCAATATCATAGCGTTCGATGACATCAGCCATTGAGGTGTTCGAATTATCATCTTGTATAACAATATCAAAATCAGAACATGTCTGAATACTTAGATGATTAAGAATTCGTTCAAGATAGAAGGCGTGGTTGCAGGTAGGTATAGCAACTGTAAGACGCTCACTTTTTATCTTACGTCCCAGCTTTCTGAATAGGCACTCATCATGTCTTAGCTTAGTAAGCGAATCAGAGCTCTTGGCAAAGCTGCTTTTTTCTCTGAAGAAAAAACAGTTCTTGCTGGTGACACAGGTGTAGCCAAAACGCTGGATAGAAAGAGCAAGATCTGCCCCCTGATATAGACCGGACTGGAGTTTTGTACAGATACCTGTTGCTGTTCCGAAGAGTTTCTTGCGAAGTGATCCTCTAACAAGAACACAGTAATCATGGAAAAAGCGAACATCTGTCAGACAGTCTTCTTCTGACATTCCGAGAAAACCTGCATATTCAGCACATTCTGCGAATAACTTATTAGTGGGCTCGCATTCAAGAGACCTCATTACGTAGCTTGTCTGAGGCTGAACTGCACCTATGAAATATGATGAATACAGAATTTTCTGAAGCCTTAAAAGATTTGAAGGCTCAAGAATAATATCCGGATCAATGATAAGAAGATCATTGTCAGGATGGGTATCATCTTCAAGATTATCAATAACATCAGTAATCTGCGGTATATCGCAGACGAGTTTCAGAGATTTTTGGTATGCCGGAATGTCAAATTTTTTGCCGCTTGGCCACTTGAGAAGAATTGAGATGCCATTCATAAACGCTCCCCCACACAGATGTAATCAGTTCAAACTTCTCTAGCTGGTATCGTGGTGTACTCAAAGACTGCCTACCCCTGCAAATCTCATTAAGCTATTGCGCTGTCACTAAGAGAAATCTGTACTATTAATATTATGGCAACTAGTGTACTGTCTTATTCATATTTAATCAAATTACTTGGCTATGAATTTATCTACATCGTCATAAAATCTCGCCAATGATTACATTGCCTTCGATTTTATTCCTTGTATATAAATCCATTTCCTTCGTAATTTGCTCAAATATGAATGAGCCAGCACACTAGTATATCTGTTTCTTTGAAAAACAATACAAATGGTATATAAAAAATGAATCCCCTAAAGAAAAATTAACACAAAAGCATTAATTCAATTATTATTTTAACACACATTTGCAGATGGTGGCATCTGCTATAGATAATAAATATCGGATAAAAGTGAGGCATGGAGGCCGAACGCCGATATTTATGTTATAATCTAGCTCTAGCAAAGTTTTTGGAAGAGGTGTTGTATGACGAGATTATTAAATAAAAAAATTATTACCAAAAGCATAGGAGTCGTATTAGCAGTAGGTATTACCGGATGCAGCTCTCCTAATATTGGATCAAAGTCAGAAAGCGTCAATGATTCAAGCACACAGGAAATATCTGCAGTAGATACGGCAAATGAGGAAATCTCAGAAGATAGTAACAGCGCTGCAACTGCAAGCACAGACGGATCTGAACAGACCAAGGGATCAGAGGAGCTGTATGAAGAATTTATAAATGGAGATATCAGTGCTACATGCATTTATGAAGGTACTGAAAGTCAGATATGGTTCAAAGACCTTCCTCAGGATCCCGAAGAGTGGGATAGTTACAGTGTTAGCGATGAGAAAGTTGATCTTGATAATGACGGCGAAGATGAACTTATATTAAATGGACCATATGGTGGAATGTATCTTGATGCCAGGGACGGACAAGTCTATGTACTGGCTCAGGGCGAGGGAACTGCCGGAGAACTCAGCTATATAGAGTATGAAGATAGTATATATATCATTCATAGGGATACATCTCATGGGGGACGCAAGATATACAGATTTGATCTTTATGACGGAAGCGGCGAAGCAGTCGAGTCATTTGACCTTTCTGCTGAGTACTGGGATGCAGAATATGACATGTATGACAGCGATAGTGATTTTACCTTTAAAGGCGAATCAATAACTATGGAAGAATATGAGAAGCTCATGAAGGATATATTCGATATACCAACAAAGATCGAATATGGAGCCCAACTTGCTTCTTTGGAATTCCAGTATGATGATGACAGCGAGAAAATAATTAATGATGGCAGTGATACTTTCTATGATGCAATGGAAGCTTTTTATGCAGAAGAGTATACATATAAGCAGTCAACTGACGGACTTGACGGAACATTAAGCATCATTCAGGAGCTTGATAACAGTAGAGAATACAGCATAGATGACAATAATAGCAATGGGTACAGATTCATAGCTCTTGGAAGTAATGTTGAATACATTAAGGGTGACAGATTGTATCTTAAGTATCCTGAGACTGTATATGAAGACGGAACAGCTGTATATACATACTATATAATAGTGCATCATGGCAGCCATATATTCTTGTTCGAGACTGATGAAAACTATGAGAATCCGGAATATATCTATACAGCATGGTACAAGTACTGATTGTGATGGTGTATTAAGGAAAAGTGCAAAGTTAGAATAAATAATTAGTTGAAATTTACAGGCGGGAAGAGATTCCCGTCTTTTTGTATGTAGGCGTAGGTAATAGAAAGCTCTTTACACATTCGATTTAGTATGGTACAGTGATAAATAACTAATTAATGAAAGCGTACGATCAAAGAAATCAATCGGAGGATATAAATTTATGAAAAAGAAAATCTTAGCACTTATCACAGCAATGACAATGGTCACCTGCATGAGCGCTTGTGCGGGCTCTAATACTTCAGATAATGATAATACCGGTAATGTCAGCTCAGAAGATATTGTGAGTGATGTAGAGTATATCAAAGACAAGGGAACACTTATTGTCGGAATAACTGATTTTGCACCTATGGATTATAAGGATGACAACGGTAACTGGATTGGCTTTGATGCTGATATGGCAACTAAGGTTGCACAGTCTCTTGGAGTAGAGGTCCAGTTCGTTGAGATAGACTGGGATAACAAGATATTAGAGCTTGAGAATAAGTCCATAGATGTTGTATGGAATGGAATGACTCTTACAAGCGAAGTTACAAATGCAATGGAGTGTACCAATGCTTATCTTAATAATGCTCAGGTAGTTGTTGTATCTAAAGACAAAGCCGATCAGTGCAAGACACTGGATGATGTATCAGGCTTTAGCTTTGCAGTAGAGTCAGGATCAGCCGGAGAGCAGGCAGCTATTGATAATGGTTTTGAATATACTTCCCTTACATCACAGGCTGATGCTGTTATGGAAGTTGCAGCCGGCACATCTGATGCCTGCATCATAGACCTTCTTATGGCAGGAGCTATGGTAGGAGAAGGAACAAGTTATGAGAATCTGACATACACAGTAGAACTGACAACAGAAGAATATGGTATCGGATGCCGTAAAGGCTCTGACCTTGCTTCATATATTAATGAACAGCTCAAGACTTATTATGCTGATGGCTCCATGGAGACAGTTGCCAAGCAGTACGGCGTTCAGGAAGCGATCATCGCACAATAAGGAGTGAAGGATGTTTTTAACAGTAACATTATCCCTTCTTGAGGGATTTCTTGGGACAATTAAATTATTTGCCTTAACGCTCCTTTTTTCATTGCCACTTGGCCTGTTTATATGCTTTGGTTCTATGAGCAAAGTTTCAGTTGTAAGGCTCCCGATCCGCTTCCTTATCTGGGTGATAAGAGGGACACCTCTTATGCTGCAGCTTCTTATCATCTACTATGGACCTGGTATATTTATGGGTATCAACATCTGGGGAAGTAGTACAGACGGAAGATTTATAGCAGCTCTTGTAGCTTTTGTTATCAACTATGCATGCTATTTTTCAGAGATCTACAGAGGTGGGATCCAGTCTATCCCCTATGGTCAGTACGAAGCCGGAATGGTTTTGGGGCTTACTAAAAGGCAGATATTTAATAAGATCATCCTTCTTCAGCTTATTAAGCGTATAGTTCCGCCTATCTCCAATGAGATAATAACTCTTGTCAAGGATACTTCACTGGCAAGAGTCATAGCAGTGTATGAGATCATCTGGAATGGTCAGGCATTTATCAAGAGTAGTGGAATAATCTGGCCGCTATTTTATACAGGAGCGTTCTACCTGGCATTTAGCGGACTACTTACATGGCTGTTTGGATATATTGAGAAAAAACTGGGATATTTCAAATAAACAGTCGTTAGTTTCAAAAGGGACTTTTGGAACTGGTGTGCTGACTCGTACATATTTGATCAAATATGAATGAGTCAGTATACCAGCCTAATATCATCATTATAGGAAAAATATATGCCAATTTTAGAAGTTAAAGATTTAAAAAAGAAATTTGAAAACACACAGGTCTTAAAGGGAATAGATTTTGAACTTGAAAAAGGCCAGACTATATCTATAATAGGATCTTCAGGAAGTGGCAAGACAACACTTCTTAGATGCCTCAACTTCCTTGAGACAGCTGATGAAGGTACGATATCAGTAAATGGTAAGATTATATTCGACGGCAGAAATCCTGTCACAGATCCCAAAGAGCTTAGGAAGATGAGACTTCACTTCGGACTTGTTTTCCAGCAGTTCAATCTTTTCCCGCAGTATACAGCGCTTGAAAATGTAACATTGGCGCCGCTACTTGGCGCTGATACAACAGACAAAGATGCCATCATAGAACATGGCAAAGAGCTTCTTGACCAGATGGGACTTTCAGATAGGATGAGCAATTATCCACATCAGCTATCTGGCGGGCAGCAGCAAAGAGTTGCCATAGCAAGAGCTCTTGCTCTAAAGCCTGACATACTGTGCTTTGATGAGCCTACATCAGCACTTGACCCTGAACTTACAGGCGAAGTCCTTAAAGTTATAAGAGGCCTTGCAGACAAGAAGACGACCATGATAATCGTAACCCATGAGATGGCATTTGCCAGAGATGTGGCAGATACAGCTATCTTCATGGACGATGGCATCATATTAGAACAAGGCCCTGCAAGAGACCTTATCGATAACCCTAAGAAAGAACGAACTAAGCAGTTTCTTTCAAGCCTCTCAAAATGACCCCCAGGGACAGAGACAAGGGACCATATCGTGGCTAAGATGCCCCCTAGTGACGGAGGTAAGGGACCATTTTATTGATTTTTCAAATCAAAAAATGGTTCATTACCTCTGTCACTAGGGGGCATTTTGAGATATTTACTCGCACATACAATAGAACTTGTTGTATTATAATTGGAGTGTAATTGAAGGAGGATTTTTTGGTATGAAAAAAGTAATAGCTGAAATACTACTTGGCACAATTCTCCCTGATATGACTATCTTTAATATCATGATTGATTACAAGAACTAAAGGATGAGGACAATATCACATGTTTCTCAGGGACCAAAAAAGGATTTTAAGAAAAAACTATGGATGCAAGAGAAGTATTAAAAACATATTTTGGATATGACTCATTTAAAAAGGGTCAGGATGAGATAATAGAAGCTATATTGTCGGGCCGGGATGTACTGGCGATCATGCCTACTGGTGCCGGTAAGTCTATCTGTTATCAGGTTCCTGCACTTATCATGCCGGGGATTACAATAGTAATCTCCCCCCTCATATCCTTAATGCAAGATCAGGTCAAGTCACTTAATGATGCAGGAATCCATGCGGGATTCATCAACTCGTCACTTACAGACAGGCAGATTCAACTTGTATATTCAAGAGCAAGTGAAGGGGCTTACAAAATACTGTACGTAGCACCGGAACGACTTGAGAGCAGTGATTTTATCGAGTTCGCCAGTAAGACAAAGATTTCAATGGTCACTGTGGATGAAGCTCACTGTATATCCCAGTGGGGTCAGGATTTTAGACCCAGCTATCTTGGGATAGTGAATTTCATAGATCGCCTTCCCAAAAGACCTATTGTAAGTGCGTTCACGGCTACTGCTACAATGGAAGTCAAGGAAGACATCTCCTGCATATTAAAGCTTCAGGATCCTAAGACAGTTATCACAGGCTTTGACAGAGAGAATCTATACTTTGATGTTGAGATTACTAAGCAAAAAGATGATTATGTCCTTGACTATATCAAAAAACATCCTGATGAAAGCGGCATAATATACTGCGCGACCAGAAATAGCGTAGATACTTTGTATGAACTACTGTCAAAAGAAGGAGTGCCGGTGGCAAGATATCATGCAGGGATGACTAATCAAAGCAGAAAAGAAAGCCAGGATGATTTTATCTATGACAGATGCCCCGTGATCATAGCAACCAACGCATTCGGAATGGGTATCGACAAATCCAACGTAAGATTCGTCATTCATTACAATATGCCCCAGAGCATGGAGAACTACTATCAGGAGGCAGGTCGTGCCGGCAGAGACGGCGAGTCTTCAAGGTGTATACTTCTTTTTTCTCCAAAAGATATAATCATTAACAAATTCCTGTTAGAACATAAAGACTTTACAGATATACCGAGTGAAGACGTTATTCTTATCAAGGAAAGAGATATGAGAAGGCTCAATGTCATGGAGGGGTATTGTAAGACGACAGGATGCCTTAGGAATTATATACTTGAATATTTTGGAGAAAAAAATACAGAGCCCTGTGATAATTGTGGTAACTGCCATAAACATTTTATTGAAGAAGACAGAACAGAAGATGCCAAAAAAGTAATAAACTGCGTATTCGAGACAAGAGGAAGGTACGGCCTTAATATCATATTAGGGACACTTCTTGGTGCTAACAGAGCAAGACTCAAAGAACTTGGCATCGTGAATTACAGAACTTATGGCACACTTAGAGATAGGTCAGAAGCTGATCTTAGGATTCTTATAAATCAGCTTATCCTGGACGGGTATCTGTGCCAGACTGCTGACAAATACAGTGTGATCCAGTTAGGTGACATAACCCCGTTAAAAGATCCGGCTACCCGTGTCATAGTTAGGACGACGCAGGCTAAGGAACCTGATAGTAATAAAGTAAGACAGATCAAGAAGAAAACAGATAGTCTTACCAAAGCTGGTTACGATCTTTTTGATATACTTAAAGCACTTAGAACTCAGATTGCCAGAGAAGAAGGCATGCCGCCATATATCGTCTTTAGTGATAAGACTCTCATCGATATGAGTGCAAAGGCTCCTCTTGACAGGGCAGCAATGCTGAACGTATCAGGTGTAGGCGAGATGAAATATGACAAGTATGGTCAGAGATTCATAAACGCCATAAGTTCATATTTAGACGAACATGAGGGAGTAGTAACCGCTATAACAGATAGCCATGACGAAGCTGCAGATAATACTAAGGATGCAGCACCAGCACCTGCTAAAACTAAGGTCAAAGGTTCAAAAGGTTCAACAGCTCCAAAGGGGCATAAAGTCCCCTTTTATCTAAATCCTGAAGATGAAGATAAATATGAGTACAAAGACCTGTGCCTTGTATCTGAGATCAAAGATGAGCTTAACAGGATATCAACAGCAGACAATGCCAAGAATATATTCGGTACAGATATAACGAAATTCCTTACAGAAATGGGTTATATCACAGAGAAAAATATAGGCGGAAGATTTATGATGGCTCAAACTGATGAAGGCCTTTCTAAAGGTATAGTTACTACTGAGAAAGTCAGTCAAAAAGGCAATACCTATCCGGTTCTGTTGTATCCCAAGCAGGTTCAGATGGAGATAGTAAGGCATTATGTGAAGTCAGTAAAGTAAAATAACTGATGATAAGAATCTTTGCCCTTATCTATTACTTATGGTATTATATCCATGAAAATTTAATGAGACGGAAGGTGTTTACGGGTAGCTATACTTGCTACTGCGTAAGTGAAAAGGGAAGCGGGTGCAAATCCCGCACGATCTCGTCACCGTGTTTTGTCTGGAATATATGCGTTCTTGCAAGCTTATCTTTTTATTGATAGACCTGCGTATAGGACTGCATAGCATCCAAGTCTCTTTCAATATGCCACTGGATAACCGGGAAGGCGAAAGAGACCATGCAATCAGCCGGGAGACCTGCCTGTCGTCGTACAAGGGTAACCAAGTCACGAGGAATTGACTGTACGAAGCTTTATGGTAAATGCTATTTTGGCATTTGCTTTAAACTTGTGTGCAAAAAAGTCTTCGCTACTTGGTGAAGGCTTTATTTTTTTATCTAGGAGGAAATATTATGAAGAAAAAATTTCTGGCAGTACTTCTGACTGCAGCGATGTCATTTACAGCTGTTGCCTGCGGACAGAATAGTTCAGGGCAAGATGAAACAGCTTCTAATGAAGCATCTGTAGAAAACACTGCACAGGCAGATGAAAATGCTGATGCTACCCAGGCAGAAACAGCTGCGGCAGATGCTGATGAAAAAGAAGGCGTTTTGGAAGACGGAACATATCAGGCTACATTTACTACAGACAGCACCATGTTCCATGTTAATGAAGCATATGACAATAAAGGAATCCTTACAGTTGAAGGCGGTGAGATGACTATCCATATCACACTTCCATCCAAGAATATAGTAAATCTATTCCCTGGAAGCGCTGAGGATGCTCAGAAAGAGGGTGCAGAGCTTCTCGAGCCTACAATAGATACTGTAACATATGCAGATGGAACTACAGAAGAAGTTAACGGTTTTGATGTTCCTGTACCTTACCTTGATGAGAGCTTTGCACTTGCACTTATAGGAACTAAGGAAGTATGGTATGACCATCAGGTAACAGTATCTGATCCGGTACCTTACGAAGGAGATGAAGATCAAATGGCAGCAGATAATGTAGCTGATCTTATAGATTCTATCTATGTTCAGGAATATACAGATGATACATATGCAAACTGTGAGAAAGCCAAGGAAGCCTGGGACGCTCTTACAGATACTCAGAAAGAGCTTGTAGAAGGTGAGTATGCAGATCCTGATTATTTCGGAAGAGATACAGGAGATGCATCCAAAGACGATCCGCTCAACGGCGACGATATAGGAGATAACGAGATCCTTGTAGTTAGCTTTGGTACATCCTTCAATGATAGCAGAGTTAAGGATATCGGCGGAATCGAGAAGGCTCTTCAGGAGGCATATCCTGACTACTCAGTAAGAAGAGCATTTACAGCTCAGATCATCATCAACCATATCTATGCAAGAGACGGTGAGAAGATCGACAATGTAGACCAGGCACTTCAAAGAGCAGTAGACAATAATGTTAAGAATCTGATAGTTCAGCCTACACACCTGATGCACGGCGCTGAGTATGACGAGCTTGTTGAAACTCTCGCCCAGTATGAAGATAAATTCGAATCAGTAGCTGTAGCACAGCCCCTTCTTGGAGAAGTTGGTGATGATGCAACAGTTATCAATGAAGACAAGGAAGCTGTAGCCAAGGCTATAACAGCTGAAGCTGTAAAAGAGGCAGGATATGCAGACCTTGACGAAGCTAAGGAAGCAGGCGTTGCTTTCGTATTCATGGGACACGGAACATCACATACAGCTAAGGTTACATACAGCCAGATGCAGACTCAGATGGATGAACTTGGCTATGACAACATATTCATCGGAACTGTAGAAGGTGAGCCTGAAGAAACAGAGCTTTCAAACATAATCGAGGCTGTCAAAGCTGCCGGTTATACTAAAGTAGTTCTTCGCCCTCTTATGGTCGTAGCAGGTGATCATGCCAACAATGACATGGCAGGCGATGAAGAGGATTCCTGGAAGAGCGGCTTTGAAGCAGACGGAAGCTTTGAAGAAGTAAGCTGCCAGATCCTTGGACTTGGCGGCATCAAGGAAGTTGAAGATATCTATGTTGAGCACACAGGTGCAGTTATAAAATAATAAAACTTTATGGGAAAAAAACTAAAGCATTTATTTGAAATAACAAAATGGTTGTTTCTGATCATCTTTTCCCTATGTCTGGTTGGATGCGGTGGGATTTCCGATGGGGAATACACCGCATCAGTTGTAATGACAGGCGGAAGCGGGAAAGCGTATATAGAAAGTCCTTGCAAAGTTACTATCACAGATGGACAAGCGACGGCACACCTTGTATGGAGTAGCCCAAACTATGACTATATGATAGTGGATGGCGATACATATTATCCTGTTAATAAGGAGGGTAACTCTGAATTCGATATACCTGTGACTTTGGGCAAAGAGATGAAGGTTCAGGCAGATACTACTGCCATGAGTACCCCTCATCTTATTGAATATACCCTTCTCATAACCCTTGATGACAGCGCTTCTGATGAAACTATGGATTCATATAGTGAGAGCGCAGATGGTACAGATAGTCAGATCATAAAGACTTCCATGGATCCTCCTAATATAGAAGGACTGACCTATATAGAAACAGATGAGAATGCTTATGCCACCTGCTTTAAGATCCATAGATATGAAGACGGGTATCTTGTCATAAGTATAGATGATGGAAGGCATTACCTTCTTATACCTGAGGGGAAAGATATTCCTGATGATATATCTGCAGACATTAGCATGGGATCTTTAGATTCACAGGAACGGATAATCCCTCTATATATGCCACTTGACAGTATATATCTTGCAGCATCGGGAGCTATGTGTCATTTTGACTCCATAGGAGCAGTCAGTGCTATAACAATGTCCGGAATAGAAGCAGATGACTGGTATATAGACAGCGCAAGAGAAGCGATGAACAGTGGAAGCATAGTATACGGTGGTAAGTACAGCGCTCCTGACTATGAACAGATTGTGATGTCGGATATAGATCTTGCAATTGAGAATACCATGATACTACATGTCCCCAAAGTTCAGGAGAAACTCGAACAGCTTATGATACCTGTATTTATAGACAGATCGAGCTATGAAGAAGATCCTCTTGGAAGATGTGAATGGATCAAGGTATATGGAGCCATGACCGGACTTGAAGATGAAGCAAGTTTGTCTTTTGATAAGCAGGTTCGGAGCGTAGAAAGCCTTGATCTTGATAATATTAATGGCAAAAAAGTTGCTATCTTCTCTATAAACTCTAATCATCAGATAGTTACAAGAAGCAGCGAAGACTATTTTGCCAAAATGGTTGAAATGGCAGGTGGAACATATCTTGGTCCTGAATCTGATATGAATAGTACATCGCAGATGACCATAAGCATAGAAGCTTTCTATGAATACGCACTTGATGCAGATATTCTTATATATAATCAGGCGATCGAAGATGCGCCGTCTTCACTTGAAGAGCTTATAAAGACAGATGCAACCTTTGCAGACTTTAAGGCAGTGAGTACAGGTGATGTCTGGTGTACAGACAAGTCAATATATCAAAGCTCTGACAAGACAGGAACGATTATTGAAAATTTATACGCAATTATCATGGATCAAAAAGAAGAAACAGATTTTTTCTATATGCTGAAATGATATCGTAGCAACAAAACTTGAACTATAAAAATACAGGAGTGACACGTTGGCCAAGAATTTGATGATCCAGGGCACTATGTCCGGAGTAGGCAAGAGCATATTGACAGCAGGAATACTTAGAGTTTTGAAACAGGATGGATATAAGGTTGCCCCCTTTAAGTCGCAGAATATGGCTCTTAATTCGTATGTGACAAAAGAAGGAAGGGAGATAGGGCGGGCGCAGGCTCTTCAGGCACAGGCTTGCGGACTTGACCCATCATCAGATATGAATCCTATCCTTATAAAACCCATGGGAGATACTACGTCTCAGATAATCGTGAACGGACTTCCCCTTGGCAATATGAAAGCAAGAGACTATTTTAAAAATAAAAAAAGTCTTATTCCTGATATACAAGCAGCTTATGACAGACTATCCAGGGATGCCGATATCATAGTGATAGAAGGAGCAGGAAGCCCTGTAGAGATCAATCTAAGAGACAATGATATAGTCAATATGGGACTTGCTCAGATACTGGATGCACCCGTAATTCTTGCAGGAGACATAGATCCCGGCGGAGTATTTGCCCAGCTCCTTGGAACAGTCAGCCTTATGTCACCGGAAGAAAGAAATAGAGTCAAGGGACTTATCATTAATAAGTTCAGGGGAGATGTAACTTTATTAGAACCCGGGCTTTCAATGTTCAAGAAATATTGCGACATCCCTTTTGCAGGAGTTGTTCCTTATACGAAGCTGTCGCTTGATGAAGAAGACTCAGTCTCCCAAAGACTTACTGTAAATAATAAGTTCAAAAATAAAAACTTAGTGATAAATACATATAGCCGCGTTATAAACAAAAGTATTACTGACAGAGATGATAATACAAGGAATCTTATCATAGCAGTAATAAGACTTCCCTATATCAGTAATTACACGGATTTTACCATCTTTGAAAATATTGATGGAGTAGATCTTTATTATATTGATGATCAGGATAGCCTTGATAAAGCTGATCTTGTCATAATACCAGGAACCAAGAATACTATAGAAGACCTTAAATGGCTTAGAAAAAAAGGCTTGTCTGATAAAATACAGGAGCTTTCCTGTAAGAAAGTTCCTATTATCGGTATCTGCGGCGGATTTCAGATGCTTGGAAAGAGCATAGCAGATACAAGCGGCGTAGAAGGCGGCGGAGTAGTCAAGGGACTTGGACTTCTTCCTATAGAAACAGAATTTACAAGTTACAAGAACCTAAGACAGGTAAGTGCTATAACGCCTAAGTTAAGCGGATTCTATGAGCCTGTCTCAGATACTCCCATATCAGGATATGAGATTCATATGGGAAGCAGCATTTTGGATGATAGCACTGATCACGAAGACTGCGTTATAACCCGCAAAAATGTACTTGGAACCTACATCCACGGAATCTTTGATACGCCTTCATTTACACAAAAGCTAATAAAGCTATTATATGAAAAAAATGGAATAGATAGAGATATCCCTGTCGTAGAAGAACTATCTGTAACGCAGGACAGAGAACTTGACAGACTGGCAGATGTATTAAGGCAGAGTCTTGATCTTGAACTGATATACAGGATTATAGGCCTGTAGGATAACCACTATCTTTAGATAAAAAGAAACTTATCGATTCTACGAAATTGATTTTGAAATGGATCATGAGTTTTAGAGGACCATTATGGAATTAAAGCATATACTTCCTTCTGATATAGAGAAGGAGAGTTTTAGAATTATAAAACAAGAGCTTGATATCATGGGTAAGAGTATATCAGGCGATCTTGAACCTACGGTTATCAGGGCTATACATACAACAGCAGATTTTGATTATGCTGATACGCTTGTCTTTTCTGATAATGTTATAGATAAGGCCAAAGCTGCAATACAAAATGGAGCTCATATAGTAACAGATACCAACATGACTCTTGCAGGTATCAATAAAAAGACACTGTCAAGATATGGCGGAGAAGTTCACTGCTTTATGGCAGATGAAGATGTAAGTATGATGGCCAGGCAGATGCAGGTCACAAGAGCTGTTGTCAGCATGGACAAGGCGCTTAAGATAGATGCTCCGCTTATCTTTGCAATTGGAAACGCACCAACTGCTCTTATAAGACTAAGAGAACTGATCGATGAAAAGAAGCTTCGCCCGGAGCTTATAATAGGCGTACCTGTTGGATTTGTAAATGTGGTAGAAGCCAAGGAACTGATCCTTGAAACAGATATCCCTTACATTATAAATAGAGGCAGAAAAGGCGGAAGCACAGTTGCTGCAGCTATATGTAACTCAATCTTGTACAACATGACGTAAGAGCCCCAAAGCCTTTAAAGAGCAGGCAATATATAAAGGTTTTTTGGAAAAAAACTACTATGAACGATCATTATATAGAAAAATCCGGCAAAAAGTTAAGATACGGTTTTACTACAGGAAGCTGCGCAGCAGCTGCCTCCAAGGCTGCCCTTATCATGCTTATCACAGGCGGTGATATTCATACTGCCTGTATTTCTACGCCGGGAGGCATTAACTTTAATGCAGAGATAATAGATATACATAGAGAAGAAGACTTTGTAAGCTGCGCTGTAGTCAAAGACGGCGGAGATGATCCTGACGTGACTACAGGCTCAAAGGTATGTGCCAAAGTTACACTTACTGATAATAAAGGCATCTATATAGACGGTGGAGAGGGCGTTGGAAGAGTTACAAAGCCAGGTCTTGATCAGCCTATAGGTAATGCTGCCATTAACTCTGTTCCCAGGAAGATGATAACAGAGAATCTCGAAAGTATACTTATAGAATATGGCATAGAAGATAAAGGAGTATCCGTTATCATAAGCGTTCCAAATGGAGAAACGCTTGCCGAAAAGACTTTCAATCCAAAGCTTGGAATTGTGGGAGGTATATCCATCCTGGGAACTACCGGAATAGTCGAACCTATGAGCGATAGGGCTGTAATCGATACAATCCGTGTTGAGACCAAGGTAAGAAAAGCTCAAGGAAGTGACATACTAATGGTAGCTCCCGGCAATTATGGACTGTCATTTCTAAGTGAAGTATACAAGATAGATCCTGCAGATGTAGTCCTTTGCTCTAATTTTGTCTATGACGCTGTTAATATCGCTGTAGATGAGGGCTTTTCCAGACTTCTTTTTGTAGGTCATATAGGTAAGCTTGTCAAGGTTGCAGGAGGCATCAAAAATACTCACTCCATGTATGGAGATCACAGGATGGAGATTCTATCTGATATTTGCAAGAAGCTACTGGATGCACAAACATATGAGTCTATAAAAGCTGATCTTATGGAATGCGTCATGACAGGTGAAGCTGTGAGAATCATAAATACAACAGGTAAAGGCGATATTATTTTTGACAATATGGCACAGTCTATCAAAGATCATATGCAAAAATGGTCAGGTGATACTCTGGAAGTTGAAGTAATAGTCTTTGCCGGTGAAAATGAAGAACTTGTTGCAACAAGCCATGCACATGAATGGATAAAGGAAGAGACATGAGGTTAATATGGTACATTTTGTAGGAGCTGGCCCCGGAGCCGCTGATCTTATAACCATCAGAGGAAAAGAGCTTATAGAAAAAGCTGATGTAATAATATATGCAGGATCTCTTGTAAATCCCAAGCTTTTGGATTATGCCCAAAAAGGCTGCGAGATCCATGACAGCAGCAGACTGGATCTTGATGAAGTAATAAATATTATACTTAAAGCTGAGCAAGATAACAAAACAACAGTCAGACTCCATACAGGTGATAGCAGTATCTACGGTGCCACAAGAGAGCAGATGGATATCCTTGATAGAAAAGGGATTGAATATGACACAACTCCCGGTGTTAGCTCTTTTTGCGGAGCGGCAGCAGTTTTAAATATGGAATATACACTTCCGGGGATAAGCCAGAGCGTTATCATTACAAGAATTGACGGAAGGACAGGCGTTCCTGAAAGGGAATCTGTAGAAGCTCTTTCAAGTCATGGTGCTACTATGGTATTTTTCCTGTCAGCAGGTCAGACGAAGAGGTTATCAGACAGGCTTATAAGTGCAGGAGTTTCCAAGGATACACCATGTGCTCTTGTCTATAGAGCAACCTGGCCTGATGAGCAGAAATATGTATGCACACTTGAACAGCTCCCCCAGGTCGCCAAAGAACACAACATAGACAGACAGGCACTTATCATAGTAGGACAGGCCGTAGCTCAGAGCGGATATGAGCTGTCAAAGCTGTATGCACCTTCATTTACTACCGGCTATAGAAAAGGTAAAGATGTTTATGAAAAGTGAGCTTAATAAAAGATATCCTAACAAAAGTAAACTTAATGAAAATAAGCATGATAAAAGTAACCGGATAAGTAGTGATCAAAGGATCATATTAGTATTTATATTTTTGGTATTGGCGGCTTTTGCTGCTTTTGTACTTAATCTTTTCATAGGCAATGTGAGTATCGGTATAGATGATGTGGTAAGGATACTGACAGGTATCTCCAAAGATACCAAGAAGATAAATATCATAATGAATATAAGGCTTCCCAGAACCATTATGGCATTTATACTTGGAGGAGCTCTTGCTGTGGCAGGTTTTCTGCTTCAGACCTATTTTTCCAATCCAATAGCAGGGCCATATATCCTTGGAATATCCTCCGGAGCTAAGATGGTAGTTGCTATTCTTCTTATAGTTGTAGCAAGGACAGGCTTTTACGTCAGAGGATATATGCTGGTACTGTCAGCATTTGTAGGTGCGGTCATAGCTACAGGTTTTATCATAATCATATCAAGAAGTGTTAAGAACATGGCTGCTTTACTTGCTGCAGGCATTATGATCGGATATATCTGCAGCGCTGTAACGGACTTTCTTATAGCTTTTGCAGATGACTCGGACATAGTCAATCTCCATAGCTGGTCTCAGGGCAGCTTTTCAGGCGCTGATATGGAAGGCGCTAAATACTGTCTTGTAATAGTGACAATATCTTTTGTTTTAGTAATGCTTTTGTCTAAGAGTCTTGATGCATTCAGATTAGGCGAGTCCTATGCAAGGAGCGTTGGAGTTAATGTAAGGCTGTGCAGATTTCTTATCATCACCTTGTCGAGTCTGTTGTCTGCCTGCGTTACAGCATTTGCAGGCCCTATCTCTTTTATCGGGATAGCAGTTCCATTTCTTATGAGAGAGGCGCTTAAGTCTTCTAAGCCGGTCATACTGATCCCTGCATCCTTCATATCAGGAGCGATATTCTGTCTTTTTAGTGATCTACTGGCAAGGATGCTGTTTGCACCTACGGAGCTTAACGTATCAGCGGTGACCTCTCTTTTTGGAGCACCGCTAGTTGTATTTATGATAATGAAAAGGCACGGGAGAGGTGAGTACTGATATGGATATAAAAATAGAAGGACTTACGGCTGGCTATCGCGATCATATAGTTATAAAAAATATATCTCTTGATATCGATAGAGGCGATATAGTATCCCTGATAGGCCCAAACGGAGGCGGCAAGTCTACAGTTTTGAAGACTATATCCGGTGAGCTTAAGTCTCTGGGCGGAGTAGTTTGTATAGGCAAAGAAGATATAAGAACGATCCCTTTAAGACAGTTATCAAAGACCATGTCAATTGTAAATACCACAAGGGTTAATCCGGAGCATATGAGCGCATTTGACGTAGTCTTATCAGGCAGACTTCCTTACAGTGATTTTGGACTTTTTAAGAAAGAAGATACAGAAGGCGCCATATCTGCCTGTTACATGATGAATATAGACAAGCTGTGCGATAAGCCTTTTTCATCCCTTAGTGACGGCCAGAAGCAAAGGACACTGATAGCAAGAGCAATCTGCCAGGATCCAAAGATACTGATAATGGACGAACCAACGTCCTATCTTGATATAAGACATAGATTTGAACTTATGGATGTTTTAAGAAAGCTGTCTGACAAAGGCGTTAGCATCATCATGTCCCTTCATGAACTTGACCTTGCACTGGAGATATCAGACAAGGTACTACTTGTCAGAGATGATGGGACATGCACTTTTGAAAGTCCTAAGGAAGTTATAGACAAAGAGCAGCTTAAGGACCTCTTTGGATTATCAGATGATATGTATAAAAAGGTCAGACGGCAGTTTATGAATTGACATAGTAAAAACGTCGGAAGGTACCAGATATGTATACAGCTAATACAGGAATATACAGATTTATATGCTTCACAGATGCAGGAAGAGAGCTGATGGAACGTTTGTGCTCTAGTATAGAACATCAGTCTGAACCTGAGGAGTATCCTGTAAAGGAATATTCTTCTGAATCTAAAAATTCAAGCCTTTCGGACTGGACTTTTGATAACTTTAGTAAAGGTAATATCCTTGTATTTATAGGAGCAATAGGTATAGCAGTAAGAGCCGTTGCCCCTTTTATCAAGGACAAAACCACGGATCCTGCCGTGATCGTAATAGATGAAAAGGGAAGATTCGTTATTCCTGTTTTGTCAGGGCATCTTGGAGGCGCAGTTGATGCTGCAAGGTATCTTGCCGGGATAATAGGAGCAGTACCTGTACTCACAACTGCAACAGATGTTAGAGATGAATTTGCTATAGATGTCTTTTCTTCTTCCAACGATATGGCTATAGGTGATATGCATAAAGCCAAGGAATTTACAGCCAGGATCCTTGCAGGGAGTGATGCGCAGTTTACAGTGACACCATATGTCAAGAAAGATGGCGGCATGTATCTTATTCCTAAGATGCTGGTTGTAGGAATGGGCTGCAGGAGAGGGAAGAGTTTTGATAAGCTATATGGATTTTTAAAAGACATACTTGATATTAATAACTATGACATAAGATCAGTCAAAGCCTTGGTATCTGTAGATAAGAAAAAAGATGAAGAAGGACTTATCAAACTTTCTGAGTATCTGAATATACCTTTTGTAACATTTTCGCCTGAAGTTTTGATGGAGCAGGTAGGAGATTTTGACCATTCAGATATGGTCATGAAGACGATCGGAGCTGATAACGTATGCGAAAGGGCAGTGAAGGCTTATGGCTGCAGGCAGTTAGCTCTTAAGAAGACTGCCAGGGATGGTATGACGATTGCTCTAGGACTTACAGATGTTGATATCGTATTTTAGATTATGAGGTTGTATATGAAATCAAAAAAGCTATGGGTTGTTGGGATAGGCCCGGGAAGTAAAGAAAATATGACATTAAGGGCTATAGATGTCCTTGAATCTTGCGACATAATATGCGGATATACTGTGTACTGTGATCTTGTAAAGCCTTATTTTCCTAACAAAGAATATCTAAGCACACCTATGATGGGCGAAGAAAAGCGCGTTGTAATGGCGCTGCAAAAAGCTGATGAAGGCAATCACGTAGCTCTTATCTGTTCAGGAGATGCCGGCGTATACGGAATGTCAGGACTTTCGTATGAACTTGGAAGAGACTTTCCTGAAGTTGAGATAGAAGTAGTCCCCGGCGTAACTGCAGCTATATCGGGAGCGGCTATACTTGGAGCTCCTCTTATACATGACTTTAGCGTTATAAGTTTAAGTGACAGACTTACTTCAATGGAGCTTATAGAAAAAAGGTTAAGAGCAGCAGCTAGGAGTGATATGGTCATAGTCCTGTACAATCCTGAGAGCAGGTCCAGAAAAGGATACCTGTCCCATGCCTGCGATATCCTTCTTGAGACTATACCTGGAGACAGAGTATGCGGTATAGCAAGGAATATAGGAAGAGATGGCCAGAGATATGAAGTCATGAAGCTTTTAGAATTAAAAGATGCTGATGCAGATATGTTCTGTACTGTTTTTATAGGTAACTCTTCTACAAAGAATATTAGTGATGTGATGGTAACTGCAAGGGGCTATAGGGGTGAAAAGAGTGAAAATGTCAGATAGATGTAAAGTTCTTGTATTTGGCGGAACAACAGAAGGACGCATACTTACAGAACATCTTGTAAGGATGCACATAGACCATGAAGTCAGTGTAGCAACCAAGTACGGCAGGGATATATTAAAAGATATTGACGAAGATAATCTCCTTGTTGGGAGAAAAGATGAAGAAGAAATAAGGAAAGTCATCATAGACGGCGGTTTTAATCTTGTGATAGATGCGACTCACCCTTTTGCAACCGAAGTATCCAGGCAGATCAAAAGCGCTTGTAAAGAGCAGGCCGTTACATATCTAAGGCTTCTAAGAGATACAGGCAAAAAGGCATCTTGCAGCGCGGATCATCATGAAGATTTTTCTCCTGAAGTAGATACAAAGGGGATGTCTGATGTTGTCTATGTAGATGATATTCATGAAGCTATAGAAAAACTTAAGAGAGTATCAGGCAATATACTCCTTCTTACAGGCAGTAAGAACCTTGCTGAGATTGCCGGAGGTATTCCTGATAGCAGTAAGAGACTCTATGCAAGAGTCCTTCCAAGTGAAGATAGCATCAGAAAGTGTACTGACGCCGGGCTTTCAGGCAGACAGATAATAGCTATGCAAGGGCCCTTTTCTAAAGAGATGAATATAGCAACTATAAGGGAAGTTGACGCCAAGGCTATACTGACTAAAGAAAGTGGCAGAACAGGCGGATTTGATGAAAAGATAGAAGCAGCTTACAGTTGCGGTATCAAGGCTATCGTTATAAGAAATCCTGAGTCCGTAACGAAGGACTCTAATGGCTATAGTATGGAGGAAATCTTAGATATTATAGAGAGGAAGCCTGGAGATGACCTTGACTATAGCCATAATAACAATAATAAGATCATAACCCTTGCAGGGATAGGACCTGGCGGATCTGAATACTATACACGCGAACTGCTAAAAGCTTTGGAAAGTGCAGATATTATATTTGGAGCTGAAGCTGTGCTAAGAAATCTGGATGCTTCAGTTACAGATAAACTAAAGAATGCAGGTATACCTATTGTAAAGGAATATAATGGAGAGGTAATATACCAATCATTAACTAAAGATATAAATGGTATCGTCAATAATAGATATACTAATCCTGTCATTTTGTTTTCAGGAGATATAAGCCTTTGCAGTGGAGCCAAAAAGGCTACAGAAGTTTTTGAGCAAAAGGGATATGAAGTAAGAAGAATAAGTGGTATATCTTCAGTTGCGCTTTTTGCCAATAAGCTGTTTTTAAGTCTTGAAAATGTAAAGATCGTAAGTGCGCATGGCAGGAAGGTTAATGTAAGGGATTATGTAGAAACAAATAAAGAGACTATAATACTTCCTTCAGATGCAGATGATGCACGAAATATCTGCAAGGGTTTGTCTGATCTAAATATCAGGATTGTTGCAGGATGTAATCTTGGATGCAATGATGAGAAGATCGTTGAGATAAGATCTATTACTAATAAGATTACTAATGATAAAGATGATATATATGAAGACAAAGGTGATATAGATAAGGATAAATTAAATAAAGATGATATAGATAAGATGGTTTTACTATGCAGCCAGGACGATACGAACAATAATATTCTAAATAGTATTGAAGGTAAGACTTTACTATACGTATACAATGAAAATGCTGATAGCAAAATCTATGCAGGCGGTATTTGTGATTCTGACATTATCCGTGGCAAGACACCTATGACCAAGGAAGAGATCAGAGCGCTTTCTATAAGAAAACTGTCATTGTCACAAGATGCTGTTGTATATGATATAGGAGCAGGAACAGGTTCTATATCTTTGGAAGCTGCTTTGTCATCGCCTGATATTAAAGTCTTTGCCATAGAGAAAAATGAAGAAGCTATATCACTACTTTCTCAAAATAAAGAGAAATTCCATGTAAGCAATATGGAGATAGTCAAAGGTATAGCGCCGGATATCTTAAATGATCTTGCTACTCCGACACATGTATTTATAGGCGGCAGCAGCGGCAATATGAGAGATATATTAAAGCTTGTCTATGACAAAAACAAGAATGCGAGGGTAGTTATCAATACGGTTACAGCAGAGTCTTTTGCCGAAGTTATGGACTTATTGAAGGACTATCCTTATTTAGAGCCTGATATAATACAGGTCAGTGTTACAAGATTTAGAAAAGCCGGAAGATATCATCTGGCTGATGCTCTTAACCCTGTATATATTATAACGCTTTGTACTGATCAAGATATTCTATCCAAAAGGTGAGCATGATTAAAGCAAAAGATTTTCCAAGATTTATGGTATGTGCTCCATCAAGTGGCAGTGGCAAGACGCTTATAACCTGTGCTTTATTAAGAATCCTTGAAAAGCACGGATATAAATGTGCATCTTATAAGTGCGGGCCGGATTATATAGACCCTATGTTTCATAGTAAAGTCCTTAATATTCCTTCAAGGAATATGGATCTTTTTTTGATGGGACATAATGGGATAAAAAAGGCGCTTGTTAAGGGAAGCATTGATAAAGATATAGGTGTCATGGAAGGAGTCATGGGATTTTATGACGGAATGAAAGCTGATTCTGTTAAAGGATCTTCCTATGATATCTGCGCTATAACCGGTACACCTGCTATACTTGTTGTTAATTGTAAAGGAATGAGCAAGTCTGTGATAGCTCTTATAAAGGGCTTTGCTGATTACGACAAGAAAGGCCTTATCAAAGGAGTCATCCTTAATAATATATCATCAATGGTTGCAGATAGTCTTAAGAAAGATATTGAAGATGAGCTTAATATACCGGTTATAGGGATGCTTCCAAAACTTGCTGAAAGTTTTCTTGAAAGCAGACACCTTGGACTGGTAATGCCATCTGAGATAGAGGATATTCTGGCAAAGATTGACAGGGTCTCGGGTATCCTGGAACAAAGCCTTGACATGGATAAGCTTATAAATATAGCACGATCAATAGGTGATATCCTAAGACCTGGGGATGTGGATGAAGATACAAGTTATAGTATCAAGGCAGCAGGACTTTCACATGCCACAGAGCCTGTCAGAGTAGGCGTTGCCATGGATGAAGCTTTCTGTTTCTACTACGAAGACAATCTGGATCTTCTTAAAGAGATGGGAGCAAGTATCACATTTTTTTCTCCGATACATGATTCAAAACTTCCTGAGGTATCAAGGATCATCTTGGGAGGCGGTTATCCGGAGCTGCATGCCGGAGAGTTATCCCAAAATGTATCCATGAAGGAAGATATATTAAGAGCTGCTAATAATGGTATGCCTATCCTTGCCGAGTGCGGAGGCTTTATGTATCTGCAGGAAAGATTGTCTTCTCCTGATAAAGAAACATATGAGATGGTCGGAGTTTTAAAAGGAAGCGGCAGTATGAGAGACAGACTGGGCCATTTTGGATATGTAACTGTCAGAAGCACATCTGACAATCCGTATCTAAAGGTGGCCGAGGAGATAAGAGCCCATGAATTTCATTATTATGATACGTCGGACAATGGAGATACCTGCCTTCTTACTAAGCCTTCCGGAAAGTCCTGGACGGGGATTCAGGTTTACAAGAATGTTTTTGCAGGATTTGCTCATTTGTATTATCCGTCAAGACCTGAGATGATAGCGAGATTTCTGGCGCTTTAACGAAACGATACCAGGGGCTGGCGAAATGATACCAGGGGACGGAGTAAGGGATTATTTTTGATCTTCAAAATAGTTCCTTACTCCGTCCCCTGATATCATTTCGCCAGCCCCTAGCATCGTTTTGAAAATTCCGTTATCATTTCAAAAGCAATTTTCAAAAAAGTTGTAATAATCCTCAAAATCTTACGGCTATATATATGAAAGACAAAAATAAGTCGAAGGGAGCAGATATGGAAGATAGAAATATTGTTGAACTCTTCTTTAAAAGAGATCAGCAGGCAATCAGAGAGACAGACAACAAGTATGGAAGCTACTGTAAGATGATTGCCGGCAATATCCTAAAAAGCTTTCAGGATGTAGAAGAATGCATTGATGATACCTACATAAAGCTTTGGAACAAGATACCGCCCAGTAGGCCCATAGCATTCAAAGGTTTTATCGGTAAGATAACCAGAGAACTTGCATATGACAGATACCGCGCAGGAAGTGCCAAGAAAAGAGGCGGCGGTGAGATAGAAGCCGTTTTGGAAGAACTTGATGAGTGCATTCCTGATTCAGGCAGCGTAGAAAGCAGCATCATGGGAAATGAGCTTGCAGGCATAGTTTCAGACTTTGTGGGAAAACTTCCAGAGAAAGAAGCTTATATATTCCTGGGCCGTTATTTCTATGCTTATGATATAGCTTTTATAGCTAGAAAGTTTGGAATGACAAAAGGTAATGTCAGTGTGACGCTTACAAGGATCAGGAACAAACTAAAGGAAAGACTTATGAAGGAGGGATATCTGGCCGTATGAACAGTGAAAACTTATTCTTAGCATTGGGTAATGTTGATGACAGACTGATAGAAGACTGCGCTGATTTTTATGCAGATGCTGATATGCGTAGAGGAAGAAAAGTTAATAATACAGCATCAACTGGCAAAACATCAGATAATACCTCGCAACATAACAGATCATCATATATCAAAGAATTAGACAACAGGGGGCAAGACCATATGACATCAGGAAGAAAAAAATCAGTATTTACAAGAGGCAGGATAGCCTTTATAACATCAATAGCAGCAATACTCGCACTAGTGATATTCTCAGGACTTTGCATCTCACATCCTGCTTTTGCCAAAGATGTACCGCTTGTAGGAGATGTATTTGCAAGTATAGGTTATAAGCTTGGATTTGGCGGATCTTATGACAGCTATGCTACACCTATAACTTCCGATGAAAATGGTAATCCAGGTGAGCTGTCATCAAGCATAAATAAAACCACAGTAACACTTCAGGATATATATTGCGATGGTAAGTCTATGTATATAAGTGTTGCGGTAGAATCTAAGGACGCATTCCCTGTTGATCAGATCTATGAAATTGATGGCCTTAAGAGGCTTGAAGTTTTTAATTCCAAGGTTAACTATAGCTTTGCAACAGACAGTACATACCAGAGCTACTGTTTTGACTATATAGAAGGAGAGTTCAAAGACGAGCATACATTTGTAGGATGTATCAAGACTGACCTTGAGAGCGTACTTAGATACGTTCCGGATGATGTCGCTCAAAGCAGTGATCAGCTGTATGACTCTGATGTAGAGTGGAAGTATTATGAGCTTCCGGATACATTCACAGTAGATGTGACTATCAACCAGATTGTTGTAAGTATAGATAATCCTGAAGCAGGTAATCTTTCAGCAGATGAGCTTGGTAGCCTTGATTATCCAAACGAGTATGAGAACTGGTGGATAGATGGACCATGGAAGTTTACATTTGACGTAAATGTTGACAGTAAAAGCTCTGTAAGTAAGACAATTGAATTAACCGGTCTGGACAGCGGATTTGATGAGCTTACTGCTACGCTTACTCCTTTTGAACTTGTGCTTAGCTATGATCATGATGCAGCTATGGACTATGTTGTAGTTGCTGTTGATGCAAATGGTGTATACATGCCTGGCGAGAATGATATGGATACGATCCCGGTACAAGGCTTTGACACAAGCAGCGTGACAATATATGTCTGCGATTATGATGACTTTATGGATAACTTTAAAGGTCAGCTTCTTGATAATGGAGAGCCTTCATCCAAGGATTGTCGTGATGTACTTGAATCCCACGCACTGTTTAGTAAGACTATATCTTTTTAAATGATAAAAAACATGAAAAAGATAAAAGATATAAAAGAGATATAACAGATTCATACATCCCACTTGGATACTGCACCATCCAAGTGGGATGTCTGCAAATATTATCTTAAGAAGATGATAGCTTTCATTTAGGGTATCGAGAATCATAGATATTCCGATATATAAGATAAGAGTTTTTGTAGCTATGTTGCTTTATGTACCATTTTGGGAGCTTATTCAAAGGAGGCATTACTGCCATGCCATCTAGTAGAAAGCCGCTAAAAAGAAGCATATTCATAGGATGTACCGCTTTTATACTGCTTCTATGTCTTATACTTAGTACTCTTACATATTTTACCTATACAGATTCTTTGTACGAATCCTATGAGAAGCGAATGGAAGATATCATAGATTATGTGCAAAGTCATATTGATATTGAAGATCTGTCGGAATGTGTAGAAACAGGTGTGGAATCCAAGAAGTATAAAGAGCTTGTGGAATTTATGGATGCGATCATGGAGGATTTCGAGATTCACTATCTGTATATAGTATATCCGATTATTGATGAAAAACCCGGCATGCTCAATATATTGTCTGCTGATACCAAGTACGGAAGGCAGTACGAACCTGATGGGTATTATCTGTGTTCAATATCCTATGATGACTATGCAATTGAGGAACTCCACTTGTATTATGATGCCATGATGACCAATGATGGCAGAGGCATTACCTACTTTAAGGATTTTAGCGCCTGGGGATATGATTATACAGGTCTTAGAGCTTTAATTAATTCTAAAGGTGAAAAATTCGCCCTTCTTTGCGTTGATATAGAAATATCAGAGCTTCTTAAAGATATTGGAAACTATACATTTGCTAATATCTTGTTAATTGTATCTCTTGGAACAATATTTATAGCGCTCTTTTTGACCTGGATCAACAGGAACTTCACAGATCCTATAACCAAGCTTGAAAGAAGCGTAGTAGAGTTTGCAGATACTGCCCATAAGCAGAAAGATCCCGAGAAGCTTATATACTATGCACCTGACATAAGGACCAGAAATGAGGTTGGATCTCTCAGAGATGCTATAGTCAAACTATCCAACGATATGCGCGCATATATGAATGATATGATCGATGCTCAGGGCAAGGTTGAAGATATGAAGAGTAAGGTCAGTCACATGGATATGGTGGCTTATCAGGATGCCCTTACCCATGTCAAGAATAAAGCCTGGTACGACAATGTTACCAAAAGAGTTGACAATGATATAGCAGATGGCAAAGCGAAGTTTGGTATAGTAATGCTGGATCTAAATAATCTCAAAAAGATCAATGACAATTACGGCCATGATCATGGCAATGATTATATCGCGGGAGCATGTCATGAAGTATGTATCATATACGACCATTCTCCGGTATTCAGGATAGGGGGAGATGAGTTTGTGGTTCTTTTGGAAAAAAATGATCTTGAAAATAAAGATGCTCTGTTCAAAAAGTTAAGAGATACTTTTGATAAGATATCAAAAGATGAGAATAAAGAGCCGTGGGAGCGCTACAGTGTTGCTGCCGGAATGGCTATATATGACAGTTCTATAGATAAGTCCATGGACGATGTCTTCAAAAGAGCAGATGAACTCATGTATCAAGACAAGATGGAATCCAAGATGGCACGAGGTTGATGGGGGTGGCACTTGCCAAACATACGCCCTCCTTTAAGGTGGCACCGATGCGGACAGCTTATAATGCATTTTCGTATCTTGAATGTGTTATAATTCAGGGCATAATATCTGGATCTTTATATTCTGGGGTCCGAAACTCGCTTACGCTCAAACAGTCGGACCCCAAGAAGAATATAAAAATCCATCTATCATGCTCCTGAATTTAATAACACATTCAAAAGATACGAAAATGCATTATAAGCTGTCCACATCGGTGCTACCTTAAAGGGTGGCGTATGTTTGGCAAGTCCGAAGCTTGAATTTATAAAAATAGACCGGCAAGCATTTCTTACTTGCCGGTTATTATAAAGCCAATTATATACTATAACTTCCTGCTTTGGCGATGCCGGTCCGTCCAAGTGGGAAGTTTAGTTATATATCGTATCATCCGGGGATGGCGCAGTTTTTGAATAATTCTGTTAGAACGCCTTCCATTATTCCAACTGACCAGTATCCAAAAATTAGTAATAATATTCCGAATACGATATATACTATATTTATGATAACTGCGACAGTGCACCAGTTTCTGTTATTCTTATTTTTATAAGTGCATAGACCTATAATTGCAAGAATAAGACCAATTACTGGAAGTAGTATAGAGCAGATAACAGCTACTATAGCAAGAGCATTGCTTTCTCCATTCATGGAAGATCCCTGATTGCTATATGAACTGCCTGCATTATACGAATTCTGATTATTACCGGCATATGCCTGATTTACAGTCTGACTTTGAGATGTAGACAGAGCTGCGCTTACACCTGTTGGCTGACCGCAGCCGCTGCAAAAAGCATCGTCATCATTTAGATGCTTTCCACATTTAGAACAATACATCATTTAAAATTTCCCTTTTCTTTTTTCAATATTAGCTCATGCCTTGACATGATTTTAATCCTTCCCATAACATGGCAAATGAATTTAAAAAGACACAGGCAAATACAAGCAATGCAATGATGATTATTAGATTGATCACTATTGCAATCTTGCACAGATTCTTATTCTTCTTAGTCTTGTAATTGGTATGACCTACCAGCGCAAGAATAATACCGACTGCCGGAAGGAAAAAAGAAATAACAATTGCAATAATTGCAAGAGTGTTATCTTCCTTTGTTACAGGTTCCTGCTGATTATAAGGTGGAATAGAAGAAGTCTGATCTGTATATGAATTGTCTGAACTAGTCTGATTCATATAAGAACTTGCTGAAAAGGACTGGCTCTGAGATGGAGCCTGACCTGTGTTTATTCCTGTTGGCTGTCCGCAGCCGCTGCAAAAAGCATCGTCATCATTTAGCTGCTTTCCGCATTTAGAACAATACATCATTTTGAAATTCTCCCTTTAACTTTTTTCGATGCCATAAACTATAAAATAGTTAAAGATTTTTGTCAAATTTAGGACGCCGTGTATATTAGGGTGAATTTTACTTTCAGCTCATATTCAGCATATTCAGCACTACAAGAATAGCAAGAAATACCACATTTAACAGTGTAAATACAGCTATATATCTTCCTTTTTGGCAATCCTTCATCTGTCCATAGAACTTAAAGGAGATAAGGCTTGCCATAGAAGCTATAAGAGTTCCAAGGCCGCCGAGGTTAGTACCTACTATAAGCAGGCGCAGTTTATCAGTCATTCCGGATAGCAGTATTGCTGCAGGAACGTTACTTATGAACTGGCTTGCTATTATTGATGTGATAACTTCACGCCCGCTTAGGACGTTCTGAAGAGCATCTCTAATGGGCTCTATTCTTTTGATATTACCTACGAATATGAACAGGAAGATGAATGACAGAAGAAGGAAATAGTCCGCCTTAGTGATAGTCTGCCTGTCGATAAGTAGAACTACTGCGATGGTAACAGCCAGTACCACCTGATATGGAAGAACATGGACTACTACCAGAAGGCTTAGTAAGAACAGCGCTAGATAGGATGTTATCATCTTTTTGGAAAAAGATGCGCTGGTCTTTCTATCAGTACTTTTGCTTGTGGATGATACAGATTCTTCTTTACTATTAGCATCGTCAACTTCTTCCATGACAGTTTCATCAGGTGTACCCTTTTTTACAGGAAACATGAATATTCCGAATAACAGCAGTAATAATAAAGATGCAAGGCTATAAGGCAGCATTATCTTTATAAAACTTACAATGCTGATACCGGACAGAGAGTATAGATACAGGTTCTGGGGATTGCCGATAGGAGTTAGCATACTTCCAAGATTGGCAGCTATAGTCTCAAGAACTATAAGCTTTATAGCTAGAGATCCTTTATTATCATCATGCATCATGTTTATAAGCTCTATGGAGAATGGCACGAAGCTTATAAGCGCAACATCATTGGTGATGAGCATACTAAAGAAAAAGCATAGAGTTATAAGAACAAGCGCAAGACCTCTTTTTGTAGAAGTACGTTCAAGGAGCTTTTCTCCAATATATTTAAAAACACCCTCCTTGCGAAGTCCTGCCATTACAAGCATAAGGCAAAGGAGTATACTAAGTGTCCTAAAATCTATATAGGAAATATACTCAACATCAGGATGTACTAAGAAGGCGCTTATTATTGCAAGTATAAGTGATATGATTGTTACAGGTTCTTTTTTTAATATATTTAGCATGGCTTAAGTCCTTATTTTATTAGTCTTTTTAGTCTTAGATTATGCGGTTATAAATAAACTTTGTATTAAAAAAAACATTACCGTCAGACCGAGAAATATAATACTACAAAAATTTTGCAGGCTCAAATAAACATACATATATGTCGAAATATTATTCGGATAAAGCTTTCAACTGGCTGGTTGCTATAGCCTTAAAACAAAGGGGGTCATTATGAGTGTTATTTCTTGTTCAGCTATTATTCTTGCAGGCGGTGTCGGTGCCCGTATCAGCAGTACCAATACTCCCAAACAGTATATTGAGATCTGTGGAAGACCTATCATTTCTTATGTTATAGATACAGTGATCGCAGATCCTGTTATATCAACAGTAGTCATCGTATGTGCTGACCAGTATAGGCAGCTTGTGAGCGAGTGTTGCGCTGAAAGTATCAGAGACAGCGGCAGACACGGCGTAGAATTTAGGTATGCAAACCCAGGGTTCAACAGGCAGATGTCTGTTTTAAGCGGACTTAAGAAACTGGAAAACTCTATAGGAGAAGGTGACCTTGTAGCCATAATAGATGCTGCAAGGCCATGTATGACGAGGCAGATGCTGGATGCATGCATAGAGGCTGCAGAAGGTGCAGACGGCGCTATTCCTGTTCTTAAGATGAGAGATACTGTATATATGTCAGAAGATGGAAAACATATAACTGATCTTTTGGAAAGGTCCAAAGTTCTTGCGGGTCAGGCTCCTGAAGTCTTTAGATTTGGAAAGTATCTTGCCGCCAACAATAAACTTTCAGAAGCTCAGATGGACCACATCCATGGAAGCAGTGAACCGGCGATCATGGATGGCATGAAGATCGTCATGATACCGGGAGATGAGAACAACTACAAGATAACAACAGATGCTGACCTTGTCCGATTTAGAAATGACTGCGAATGGAAGCAGGAGATGTAAGCAACTGACAAAGACGCTATAATATAAAGCCCCTGCCTTACGGCAGTGTTCATAAGACAGTAACGCAAAATGAGCACTGTCGCGGTGGATTGGTAAAAAAGAAGAAGTCTGAAAGGAACATACCTTCCAGACTTCCTTTTCTTATTAAAATAATGAGATGGTTTATGCTTTTACATCCACCTCGCCGCCTATTATCTTGGCAATCCTGCGTTGGGGGGCAACCATATCAACCACAACATTGATGGTAGGAACGTTTGGTTAGTTGAACGACCCTCCAAATTTGGAGGGTCGTATTTGTGAAATGGAAAAGTGTTGATGAAGCAAGCATAGACGCAATAGACGTTATTTTGTATAATGTAATATGATTTATTGTATGCTTTAAGAGATATTGGTATGATCATTACATTGTCAACTGATAAGTAATTTTCGGCATGGCTATCGGATTGTTTCCAGTTAAAGTGAAGCATCGTGCCTGCCGAAGCGACAGAAAGTGGGCGACGTATTCCCGATCCAAACCGTATGCCCACCATACGCAAGGAAGCCGCCTGGGAGAGTGGTAACTCCCGGGCCGGTTTTCCGTTATAGTTTGAGGGGTGGTGAAACGTACAGTTTCAAATTCTTGCACTTTAAGAGGAGGTGTTGATATGAATAAATCAAAGAGATTTTTCGTATGTTTCTTTATTGCTATATTCGTTATGACAACAGTTACCGCTTGTGGCGGCAATACTTCAGTCGCAATACCTGCCACTGAAGAGACTGTTGACCAGAACGCTGTAGATTACCAGGGAGAAGGCCAGGTTCAGGGCGGAATCAAATCCGACGAAGAAATCGCCGCACTCCAGGAAGAAGAACAGCAGTATATAGACGATAGCACAACAACTGAATATGAAAGCAACGAAGGCTATGAACCCGACACTTATATCGGTGCCGAAAATTTCTGGCAGGGAGAAGATTACTTCGACCTCGAGAATTATTTGTACATGAACGGTGCAGCTTGGGTAAAGAAAGGCTATTATGATTCCTCTACTGGAAAATTCATAGAGTCTGACACGGAAGTATATTACTACAGAGCACAGTTCAATGATACATACTGGATGGTCACAATTGGTCCTCTCGTTGAATTTGAGTATTTTGGATACAAAGTAAACGACGAAGCTTGGTTTGGTCCTTACTACACTGCATTTCAAAGTACTCCAATCGAAAACCAGCGTAGCATTACTGTTAATTCAGTAGGAACAAGCTACACTGATACAATGATTGAAACGCTGGACGACATGATGAAAGCTACAAAGGAATACAAAGATTCAGAGAATCCATTCCAGATTGCTAGCAAAAACGGTTCTATTTATTTTCTCGACGTAACAAATAGCGAGATACCAGCAGGAGCAGTTCATAGATAAACATCACCCTTTCATAAGAAAGGCGCCCTTCTTGGACACCTTTTCTACCCTGCTCGTCCGCATGGACTATATTATATATACGGCGATTGCCGGAGAAATGAAGGGATCGCGTATGCCCACCATACGCAAGGAAGCCGCCTGGGAGAGTGGTAACTCCCAGGCCGATTTTCCGTTATAGTAGTTAGAAATCACAATTAACCGCTCGTACCTTAGGAGGTGTTATTATGAGAAAACATTTCTTTTTTGCGAATTGTATCATCGTAGCTTTATTCATAATCCCTAGCTGCGGTAAGCAGGAAGTGAAAAAGAATGAAGCCATGATAGAAGAAAAAGCTGTAGTAACCATCGGAACTCCAATTCAAAAAGAAGAGATCGAAGAAGTTGAAGAGGTTCCCGAAGAAGTAGTAGAAGAAGCTACTGAAGAAATTGAAGTAGACATTCTTATACCTTCTGCTGAAAAATATTGGAATCTCAACCGTTTTTATCTTTATGATTTCTTAAATGATTGCGGAGCTGAAAGTATTACAGAAGAAACTGATAACCTTGGACCAGAAATTTCATACATTGAAGCTAAATTTGGTAGTTGGTACATCGATATCTATACAGACAATTATGAGCAGTATGCAAATATTTATGTCTGGAATGAAGATCCTAGTATTAGTGGATTTTACAAAGATATTGATTATGAAGATTTTAAATCCACTATCATTATTAGCGTAGATGACAAGGGAACAATGGTTCACCAAATCACTATTGATTCACTTGAAGAATTAATTAAAGCTATCCGCATTTCTAATTCCAAAGGTGAAGAAAAACCTATTATTGACGGCTATATCTATTAACACCAAAAAGGGCTATCGTCCAGATTGAACTTATCTAATGCGATAGCCCTGCCTTTTTATATATGAAGAATCAAGAATTTCTCATTGGTTAAAAATATTTCAAAATGATTAACCTGAATTCAATAGCAAAATCAGATCCTCTTAGGTATCATTATTATTGAACCGGTTCCAATACTGTTTGGAGGAATTGCAGATGACTATTGGAAAAGTAATAAGAAAGTACCGCAAAGAAAAAGGACTGACACAAGAGGAAATGGCTATCAGGCTTGGAGTGAGTACTCCTGCGGTAAATAAATGGGAGAAGGACAATACCCTTCCGGATATCTCGCTATTAGTGCCTATTGCGAGATTATTTGGCATTTCTACTGATGAACTACTGTCATTTAAAGATGATATCACTGATAAAGAGATTGATATCTTCATCAAGGAATTGGACAGGAGGTTGAAGCACGAGCCATATGAGGATGTCTTTGCTGATGCTAAAAAGAAACTTGAAGAGTATCCCGGTAATGAAAGGCTGAAGTGGCAAGTAGCGACCGTACTTAATGCGGCGAGGCTTTTTAATGAAGTAGCTGATAGTGACCGATATGACGATGTGATCTGTTCCTGGTTTTCCGGGTTATTGGAATCAGAGGATTTATCAATAAGAAAATCCGCAGCGGAGGCTCTTTTTCATTTTTATTACAGAAAAGAGGATTATCAAACCGCTGAAAGATATCTATTATACTATTCAGAAGACAACCCGGAACGTAAACTGATGCAGGCAAATATATATGCAAAAACCGGAAAGATCAATGAGGCTTATGTGGCATATGAAGAAATGATGCTTGCAGAAGTGAATCAGCTTCGCGTTATTATGAATGCGTTACAAATCCTATGTGAAGAAGATGGTGATTTGGACCTGGCTCACAGGGTGGCAGATGCCAGTAGTGATGTAGCAAAATGTTTTGACATGGGTGTTTATCAGGAAATATCAATGCAGTTAGAGCTTGCTGCTTATGAGAAAAATATTGATGAAACGGCTAGGATTATGGAGAAACTGATTAGTAATTGTGATTCCATATCAGATTTTACCAAGTCAAAACTATTTTCACACCTTTCTTTCAAGCAATACGGTAAAGGTTTTTACGAGGATTTACGTTCGGATCTAGTCAAAAGATTCTGTGATGAAGAGACTTTTGGATATATGAGTGGTAATATTTATTGGGAGACTTTAAAAGACAAAAGTCATAAAGAATAAAGATGGGGAATTATTTAATGAAAAAGGTATTGTCTGCAATAACTATATTGAGTCTTAGTATAGGATTACTTGGTTGCGGAAAGAATCTCTCGCTATCAGCGAATACTTCTGAGGATGAGCAAATCCAGTTTCCAGAAGTGCATAAATGTTCATTAGTATCATTGACAGAAGATTATGATGAGGAAGAGCAAGAGTGGTATTTAGATTCCAATACATTCAGGCACACCATGAAATATGATTTAAATGATTTTTATCGCCACAATGACAAATATGAAGCAATATATCGAATCTATAAAAATGTCAAAGGAAACAGTTCGAATTATACAACAAGTAGTGTAAGCCAGACCCTTGATGTTCTTAAAGAGCAAGCGGCCGCATTAGAACACTATCACTTCATTGTACTGGATCTTTCGGGGTACGATTTGTTGCCTAACAGTGGAAATGAGTATCAGACATTAGTTTTTGATGTGGAAACAGGAGACTACTGGGCTGGTGCTAGTAGCGATGAATTATCAGTTTATGGGAAATGCGTTGATAAAGAGTATAGCGCTGATTCGGATCTGATTGAGCGTGTTGAGGGAAAATGGCCTGTTCCGGAATATATGACTTTTTATGAATACCTTTGTTCTATGGATTGGCTGAAAAATACATAAATGAAGTGAAGAAGCATTGTAGACATCAGTGCTTCTTTTTTTATTATATAAAGATTGACAAGTTGGTCTATTGGCTATAAACTAAAATAGTCGATAGCAAATAGACCAAAACAATAAAGGAGACCGGCTATGGAAATTGGGGAAGTTCAAATGCAGTTTGCTGAGCGCATATGGGAAAAAGAACCTATTGCTTCCGGAGAACTGGTGAAGCTGTGCGCTGATGAATTTGGATGGAAGAAATCAACTACTTACACAGTTCTTAAAAAGCTCTGTGAAAAAGGATTGTTCCAGAATATAGATGGTGTAGTTACTTCGCTTATTTCCAAGGAAGAGTTCTACACAAGAAAGAGTGAGCAGTTTGTGGAAGAGACATTTGGGGGATCGCTTCCTGCATTTCTTGCTGCATTCACTTCAAGACAGAAGCTCTCGTCAAAAGAGATAGCAGAGATCCGCAGGATAATTGACAGCGCAAAAGACTGATATCGGAGAATTTTGGAGGAAACATAGATGGGGATATTGTTTATCAAAGTTATAGAGATCAGTGTAGCAGCTTCTTTTCTTATGCTCGCTGTGATTCTTATAAGAATTCCATTAAAGAAGGCACCAAAATGGTTTATGGGGGTGCTATGGGCAATTGTGGCGCTCAGGCTTATATTTCCATTCCAGTTGGAGGCAGCTGTTGGATTTATTCCAAATATTGGGGATAAGGTAGAAGCTTTTTTCTATGGGGATAATGAATCGGACAGTATTACATATATTATTGGTGACAACGACGAGTTGGGAACTAATGAGATAGTTACCCATGATTATGCTCCAAATGAATCGGCTATAGTCGAACCCGATGGTGAAGGAATCGACTATCTTCCAAATGAGCAGATAATTATTGAACCTATTCAGGGCCAAAACTCAGATTTGATGATGCAGCGAAGAGATTTCTTTATACGGATTCAGATGATCTGGCTTTTCGGGATTCTTGTGATTCTTGCTTACGCAGTATTTAGCTATATCTCTATTCGCAAAAAGACCCGAGAGTCTATCAGGCTTGATAATGAGAACAATGTGTTTGTATGCGACGAGATTGATACACCATTTATTCTCGGAGTATTAAAGCCAGTGATCTATATTCCATCAGGGCTTGATGATGAGACAATCAGAAACGTGCTTGCTCATGAGAAGGCACATATTAAGCGCCTTGATTATCTTAGGAAACAGTTTGGATTTCTGATCCTTGCGCTTCACTGGTTCAATCCTCTTGTATGGATTTCATATGCTCTTTTCTGCAGGGATATAGAACTTGCCTGCGATGAGAAAGTTATAAGCCTCATGTCCCTTGAGGAAAAGAAATCATATGCTAATTCGCTTCTTTTATGCAGCACACACAAGAGGCTTGTTCTGGCTTATCCTTTGGCATTTGGCGAAATTGGAGTTGGAACGAGGATAAAGCAGATATTCAATTACAGGAAGCCTACATTCTGGTTGATACTTATGCTGGTAATCATTTGTGCAGGGCTTTCTACAAGTTTTTTTACAAGTGCATCAAAAGAAAAAGATTCGAGTGATGCAAGTTCAGATACAGACGCAAGTATAGTAATGACCAAAGACAAATTTGTAGAAAAATGGTGCGAAGATTTTAGAGATAGAAATGTTTTGGGAATTATAAACGCTTCTACTGAAGATGTACAGAGGACTCTTACTGAAGAAGGACTCTTGGATAAAGGTGGAGACAGTGCCACATTTGGATGGTCAAGTCCCTGGCCGGGATTGAATCCTGATGCAAATCGAAGCTGTGCTTTTACATATACAGATGAAGACAGGAATGAGGCAGAGATATTCTTCTGCGCTATTGATTCAGAGCCCCATGTATATTTGTGGAAAGAATATATTACGATAGGCAAAGATGATAATGGCGATTACAAGGTGGTTTCAGAAGAATTTATAAGATATGAATCGATTGAAAATGCTGATGACTATGATAATGCCTGGGATGCCAGCAGTATGCTTGCGGATGCCTTAGACTATACTCAAAATGGTCTGGGAGAATATCTTAACAAAAATGCCAAGGACAATACCGGAGCTAATTACAAGAAGCTCTTTGATCCTATAACAGCAGCAAGGTACCTTCTTAATCTGTCAGATGATGAAGCAAAGGTGACTCTTTTACCTGTGGAATCTCCTGAAGTTGGCTCTTTTATTGCCATAAATTTCAATGACGTTGATTATGATATCAGTGTGGGTGTAGTTCAGCCCTGGGGAAAAGATGGAATCTATGTTCCTGTAAGGTTTTTGGAGACAGGAGAGTACATTGGTACAATTTATGAGCAGGAATTTGGAAATGAATTTGAGGTGGAACAGGGAGGCTTCGGTGAACTTCCCAATGCCACTGGAAATGAAGCCAAGTGGATTGACCTCAAATACTCATCCGTTTCAGATTACTTCGAGGATGTCCATGAACATGCATCAATGAAGGATGGCTATAAACTGAGTGCGGATCTGGATATAGATGGGCATTACGAGCAGATTGTTACCGAGGACCTTAGATACAACGGAGGAGATGGCGGATACCTTCCGCATGTTTACAGGGGTGATAAAGAGATTCCGCTGCCTATAGATACTGATTCTCTTCCATATGCAATTCTATGGGGAGAGGATGAGGTTGAAATTTTCCATGAAGATGTTTGTATCGGTGCTCTTAGCTGGGATGAAATCAGGCAGATATATCTTAACAAGGGATTCACAGACGCAGAGTATGAGGATCTCAAGAGCAATCTTGCCAAAGATGCATGGATAAAGGGTGATAGTGCAAGTGGCTTCGTTGTCAAAGGCTATGGCGGAAAGCGGGAGCTAATCATCAAGTTCTATATGCAGGGAATGGGAGGTCATGCCGACACTTTGGGATACTGCCTTATGCATTTGACTCTCAACAGCGATGATACCTGGAACCTGGAGAGATCTGAGTTCGTATTGGACAAGTAAGAAAAGCTAGAGTTTTATTTGGCGGTATGCAATCAAGTGGATTGTAGACCGCTTTTTCTTTGTATAGATTATTTGATGATTTTTAACATGCTGATATAATTAGAAACCGGGGATACTTTATCTTGGATGGAAGGTATGAGAAGAAGAAACGTTATTGAGGGATTTCATTCTGGCATGTGCGTTTTGTCTGCATGTGCTTTTTTCTCAAATACAACTAAAGGAATGGAAGAATGTTAATGACAATATGGTCTATAGTCAGACTTATATTTTTTGTGTTCATGGTACCCATGTGCATTGGACAACTGTTCAAATTTATTTTGAAAAAAGACCTTAGAACTCTGGGTATTACTTTTTTACTTGGCTTTTTTATCTATTCAGGGATTGTTCAGATAATATCCATCTTATGTATTATGACCATTGCAAACAAGCCATATACCTTTGAGGCTTGTTTCAAGTGGTGTCTTTTTGCGGTACTGTTATTTGTTGTGGCAGGGATTTTCAGATTTGACAAGAATATACTGAAAAAGCCAGATATAAAGAGCCTTAGCATGGATACCAAGATCTTTTATGGAATATTTTTTGCACTTGTAGTTTTCCAAATGGTAATGGCAGTTGCAATCAGAATATTTGACGGAGACAATTCGTATTATGTCACTCAATCTGTAATCGCACAAAAAATGGGAGCAATGTATACTATAGATCCCAATAAAGGCGGAAGCATTATGCTTGATGGCAGGCATGCGCTTGCGGCCATTCCGATGTGGATAGCGTTTATTGCAAAAGCTGCGGGTGTACATTCGACAATCGTTGCATATACAGTTTGGCCGCTTCTGGTTATTCCGCTGGTATATTTTATCTACCACGAGATAGCTAAAGTACTTTTTGCAGATAATACCGCGATGAGACCGATTTTTATGATCATGGTCAATATGCTTATGATCTTTGGAAATATATCGATCTATACTCCCGCAACATTCTTTTTGATGAGAACCTGGCAGGGAAAGTCCATGCTTACAAGTATCGCCTTTCCAACTATCATGTTGATATTTTTATGGATGTTTAAGGGAACAGCCGGAGAAGAGAAGAGACTTTTGCAGAGAGCTTCTTTCTGGGTGTTGCTTACTCTGGTGAATATGTTTTCAGGAATGTGTTCAGAAATGGGAGTAGTGTTCGGAGCGGGACTGGTTTTACTACTTACACTTGTACTCTTGTATTCCTCAAAGCGAGTGACAGTTCTTTTAGGAGCATTTTGCAGTATTATTCCAAATCTTGTTTATGTTATGCTTTATAAGCTTATGTGAGGATGATATATGTACGGAATTTTTAGGGAATGCTGGGTCGACCTTAAGAGATATGGTGGACTTGGAAACGGAAGTATCTGGATAATAGTTTGGCTTCTTCTATTGATATCATCGATTTATCTTATAGTAAAAGAATCTGATGTAAGAAAGAAAATTATATTTGGAGTAATGCCGCTTGTTGTAGTTGCAGGATTTCTTTTTCCGATAACAAAGAAGCTGTTCGTGAAAGTGGCAGGAATTGACAGTGCCAATACGTATTACAGAGTTTTATGGATCATCCCAATGTATGTTACAATTGCATACGCGTTTACCAAGCTTATTGCAAGTTTAAATAGTACGGTTAAAAAGCGTACTGTAGTTGGTGTCGCAGCTGTGGTTATTATAATCACAGGTTCATGTGTATATGCAAATGAACATGTATATATGGCGGAAAACATATATCATCTACCGCAAAATGTGATAGACATATGTGACAAGATAAAGCCCACAGAGGACGAAGGAATAGTAAGGGCTGTTTTTCCTCCGGAACTGGTCTACTTTGTAAGACAATATGATCCTAATATACTGATGCCTTACGGAAGGGATTATGTTGATCATGATTATTACACCGGAGTTTTCAAAGTTATGAAGGAAGAAGAAATTGAAACCCAAGAGCTTTTGTATTATACAAGAGTGGATCTGGACAGATATATAATCCTTCCTGCGGACAAAAAACTGGATGAAGACATAACAATGTATGATGCGAAGCTCGTAGGCACTATAGACGGATATAATATCTTTGAGGATATCCTGATAAGCGAGAACCGGGAAGAAGAAAGAGAAGATTACGTTAATGCAAGAATGAACATGTATGGAGAATAATACGATGGCTTATGAAGATCCTCAAATAGTTCAGGAATGGCTCGATTCACTTGGTGAACTGGATGTAAAAGTGAAAAAGATGTTCGGTTGCTATTGTTTATATTGTGACGGGCAGGCTGTTGGATGGATCTATGACAGTGTCATGAGTCTGAGGGAAGTTGGTCTGGATTACTTGCCGGATGATATAAAGA
>JAEEGI010002178.1_pt1 | contig 48492 bp, 39 predicted proteins | sample 8958751 | NCBI WGS metagenome assembly JAEEGI01 (sample SAMN16246545, study PRJNA631951) | gut metagenome | biome: gut microbiome; feature: rumen; material: KS-attached | host: Bos | place: Iran: Karaj | collected 2018-10
AAGATGCAACCACCTCGTTGATGTAGATACCGTTCTCGAGACCCATAGACTTGAGAACATCCGCCGGCATATCCTCAGCCCTGATGCCGGGATGCACCGCACTCTTGCCGTTCAGGAGCGCGATGAGGATGTCGCGTATGCTGTTAATGGCTATACACGTTGTTATCCTGTCTTCCTCGTTCTGTTCCGTCATGTGCGAGATGATACCGATCATCTCACCGTTCATGTTGACGATGACTGCATCCGAACCGGTGTGGTAAGGGAGCCCTGTTGCGAACACATCAAGCACGCCGTCCTGAACGTAGCACTTCCTGCCGGTCGCCGAGACAAAGCCGTACGACATCGAACCCGCATAGCCGTCGGGCATGCCGGCAGCCATGATCGAATCACCGACAGTGACCTTTGAGGAGTCTCCGATGCATATGCAGCGAAGAGTGGCTTTTTCCTTCCCGGTGATCTTCTCAAGATCCACCGCAACGATGGCAAGATCGAGCACGGGGTCCGAAAGGAACACCTTACCTTCGACGGTAAAACCGTCGGCAAGGATGATCTCGATCCTGTCTGCGTTCTCGGTCTTGGCGCATGATGTCATTATCAGAAGCTCAACCCCGTTTTCTCCGAGGATCACTCCCGTAGCGTCCGTGTATGTTTCAATGTTCTCATCAAGCCAGTTTACACCGCTGTTGCATGCTCTCACCGTGACAACGCTCTCGGAAACCGAAGCGTAAAGATCCTTGAGACTTCCTACGATCCCGCTGAAGTCGTCCATCGGATCGGGCTCGGACTCTTCGCCGCCGGTCGCAACGTCCTCTTCAAGAGGCGGCACAAGAGTCACCGTCATACCTTCTTCATTACCGGTATCGGGAGTATTGCTTTCGGTTTCTTCGGCCTCCGGAGTCGTCTGCCGGTCGGTTTCATCCTTCACTTCTTCTTTCTCGGGTGACGGAGACGGCGATGGCGAGGGCTCCTTCATAGGCGTTACCTCAGGATCCGGTGAAGGGGTCACGGGTCCGGGGACCGCAGGACTGATCCGTCCTTCTCCGGTTCCTGTCGTGAGCTTGACTTCGCCGCGCACGGGGCTGTTCGAAACGGGTGTCTCAGCCGGCTTTTCCTCCACGCCGAACATCTTGTTGACCATCCCCTCGGACGCCACATAGATGATGCGTGACACAAAACCGATGATCACGGCTGCAAGCAGGGCAAGTCCGCACACCTCAAGCACCTTCTTGATCTTCCTTCTGGTCTTGGGTTTGATCTTTTCAGTGATAAAACTCTTTTCCTGATCCTGAGTCTTGTCAATGTTGTTGTTATCCATGTCTGTTTTCCCTCAAACTGTGTGCATGCCGCGTCAACTCGATATCGGCAGCGTAAACGTGAATTCGGTACCTACTCCCTCAGTGCTGATAACATTTATATTTTCTTCGTGGGCTGTGATTATCTCTTTGACGATGGACAACCCCAGTCCGGTTCCTTTTTTATCTTTACCTCTCGACGAATCCTGCTTGTAAAAGCGTTCCCAGATACGCTTTATGTTTTCTCTGCTGATGCCTTCGCCATGGTCCTTGACCCTGATAAGCGCTTTCGTTCCTTTCTCTTCCGTCTCGATCTCGATCACCGACTGCGGCTTCGAGAACTTGATCGCGTTGTCTATCAGGTTGTAGAGGACCTGCTGGATCCTGCCGAGGTCCGCATCGACGAACGTGCTCTTCGATGCGAAGGAAAGCTCAATGCTTATCTTTTTCTTGAGACATGTGACCTCAAAAGAGGCCGCCGTCTTCTTGATCGATTCGTTTATGTCGAAGCTCGTGATCTCAAGCATAAGCCCGCGTGCATCGATCCTGTTGAGATCGAGCAGGTCGGAGGTCAGCTTCGAGAGTCTGTCGGTCTCGAAAAGGATGACATCGAGGTACTTGTTCCTAGCCTCCTCAGGTACCGTTCCGTCCTTGATCGCTTCGGCGTAGCCCTTGATCGAGGTGAGCGGTGATCTGAAATCGTGCGAAACGTTTGCTATGAACTTTTTCTGGTAATCGTCAACCTGCTTGATCTGGCCGACCATGTAGTTGATCGCGTTGGTAAGATCGTTGTACTCGTCGCGTGTCCTGCACCTCAATGTGTACGAGTAGTTCCCGCCAGCGTACTCGAGCGCCGCCTTCCTGATCTTTCGTGTCGGATAAGCCGCTATGATGTAGATCACGAAGAAGGCGATCGCCACAAAGAGGCATACTATCAGGAGCAGCAGGTTTATGCTGTTCATCCGGCTTGTCACGGACTCCCTGATCTCGTTTTCGGGGTAGAGGACACATACGTATGCCTTGACCTCAAACTTGTACATTACGGGAGCTGTCACCGCAAGCATCTTCTCCTCGACGAGATCTTCTATCATGACGTCGTCGTGATAGGTATTGTAGACAAATTCGGGATCGATCTCTCCGAGGTCGAACACCTTCGAGCTCTCGGAATCGACGACCACCTTGTTCTTACTGTTTATGATCCAGATCCTCTGACCCAGTATGTCACTGAGCATCATGACCTGGTCGCGCATCTGTCTCAAGGTGTACTTGGAATCGTAAAACCGGACTATATACCTGTCCGCAAGACCGACCGCGCGATCCGACATCTCATTTCTGATCTGCTGTTCCGTCATTTCCCTGACTTTTCCCTCTAACACTGTGTTGGCCAGAAAGAAGAGAACCACGACGGTGATCAAATAACATATGATGACCTTTACCGGAATCTTCATCGATAATCCCGCTCCTCGCTTAGGATCCTCCGCTTAAATCAGGAAGGGTTTCCTGTTCCTAAAAATCACACTTCGAACTTGTATCCCACGCCCCACACCGTCGAGATCCTCCACTCACCGGTATCGGGTAATTTCTCCCTGAGTCTCTTGATATGGACATCCACGGTCCTCGTGTCTCCGATGTACTCGTAGCCCCAGATCCGTTCAAGCAGCTGCTCGCGCGTGAACACGCGGTTGGGCGATGTCGCAAGGAAGTAGAGAAGCTCAAGCTCCTTGGGCGGCATCTCGACCGCTGTTCCCTTATAGCGGCATGTGTAATCGGAAAGACTGACGGTGAGGTCCTTATAAGAAACCTTATCCTTGTCGCTCTCGTTCTTCTCAGGAAGCCCGAATCCCACGGGATTGCGCCTTAAAACGGCTTTCACCCTGGCCACGAGTTCCTTGGAATCGAACGGCTTGACCATATAGTCGTCGGAACCGAGCTCAAGCCCGAGCACCCTGTCAAATGTCTCGCCTTTGGCCGAGAGCATGATTATGGGCACTGCCGAAGTCTGCCTGATCCTCCGGCAGACCTCGTAGCCGTCGATTCCCGGCAGCATGATGTCCAGTATGATAAGGTCGGGGCCGAATTCCCCGAACATCGTGATCGCCTCTTCGCCGTCCGAAGCGATCGCCGTTTCGTAGCGTTCCTTCGTGAGGTAAAGCGAGATCAGCTCGGCGATGTTGTTGTCATCGTCGACTATCAGAATCTTCTTTGCATTATCCATAACTGCTGTCCCATCCTGTCAATTACCCTGTTTAAACTCTACTATCGTAACGCCCCTGTCACCTTCGTGAAATGTTCCGAAGCGGTAAGAGGAGACATATTTGAGCCTCTTGAGGAGCCCGCGGATCGCGTCACAGAGTGCGCCCGTACCTCTGCCGTGGATGACCGAAACGTTCTGGAGTCCGGCGAGATAGGCATCGTCGAGATACTTCTCCACAACAGGGAGTGCCTCGTCGACCCTCATGCCGATCACGTTGACGGACATTCCGACATCGTAGGCCTTCTGTATCTTGATCGCTCCGACGCCCGTCTTTTCTTTCTTTTCGGGAGCCGGTGCGGGTGCCGCAGAGCGAAGGTCGCTCACATTGACGGTGGTGCGCATCGCGCCCATCGAAACCGTGACGTCACTCTTCCTGTCGGGAAGCGAAACGATCCTGCCGTCCACACCCATTGATACGATATGAACGCTGTCGCCGATCTTAAGCTGCGAGGGATCGGTGATGGGAGCTCCCGGTTTTTTCTCGACCGCGGTCTTCTTTCTGCCTGCGCCAGAGAGCTTCTCGCGAAGCGCTCCGCGCTCCTCCTCGAGCTCTCTCATCGGTGCACCCGATCCGGCAAGCTTGTTGATCTTCCTGATCGTGGCGTCAGCAAATTCTTTGGCATCACGGAGGATCTTCTCGGCTTCCTCGCGTGCGTTTTCTATGATCTTTTCTCTGGTGGCGTCGAGCTTTTCGTTCTTCTGCTCGAGCCTCTCCTTGAGCCTTTCGGCCTCGCCGAGTGCTTCGGAGGCTCTTTCGTTCTTCTGTTCGTACTCGAGACGGCTCGCCGAAAGTCCTTCGATAACGTCGTCGAGACTCTTCTCTTTCTGGGTCATATAGCCGCGTGCGCGGTCTATCAGTTGTTCGGGAAGGCCAAGCTTGCCTGAGATCGCAAAAGCGTTGCTTCGTCCGGGTACTCCGATCAGGAGCCTGTAGGTGGGCGAAAGCGTTGCCACATCGAACTCACAGCAGGCGTTGCAGACACCGGGTGTGGTGAGAGCGTAGGCCTTGAGCTCAGCGTAGTGAGTGGTTGCCATAACGTGCACCCCTCGTTCATGCAGATCAGAGAGGATCGCCCTCGCGAGAGCCGCGCCCTCCGTGGGATCCGTTCCGGCTCCGAGCTCGTCGAAGAGTACGAGTGAACCCTCGTCAGCTTCCCTAAGGATAGAGACGATGTTCTTCATGTGTGACGAGAAGGTCGAGAGACTCTGCTCTATGCTCTGCTCGTCTCCGATATCGGCAAAAACATTGTCAAACACGGCCAGCCGTGATCCGTCAAATGCGGGGATGTGCAGACCGGCCTGGCCCATAAGCGTAAAGAGCCCTACTGTCTTAAGTGAGACGGTCTTGCCGCCTGTGTTGGGTCCCGTGATCACGAGCATCGTGAAGTCGTCGCCGAGGCGGATGTCGATCGGGACCACCTTTGAACGGTCTATGAGCGGGTGGCGCCCTTTTTTGATGTCTATGATACCTTCGGTGTTGAAGGCCGGCCTCGTCGCGTTCATGCTCTTGGCAAGCATCGCGCGCGCAAAGATCACATCAAAGGCGGTGATCGTCTCCATGTCGAACTCAAGTGCGGGGATGTGCGGAACGAGCATCTCCGAAAGGTTTTTGAGGATCTTCTTGATCTCTTCCTGCTCCTTGCCGGCGAGCTCCCTGAGCTCATTATTGAGCGTGACGACCGCGAGCGGCTCTATGAACGTTGTCGAGCCCTTCGAGCTCTGGTCGTGGACCATGCCCGGGAAGCGGTTCTTGTACTCGCTCTTGACGGGGATGCAGTACCTCCCGTCCCTCATCGTGATGATATTGTCCTGCAGATAGGACTTGTTGTCTGTGGAGCTGACGATGCTTGCAAGCTGGTCGCGGATCCTGTCGTTCGTGAGGCGGATCTGACGTCTTACATTCTTAAGGCCCGCCGAAGCGTCGTCGGCGATCTCCTCCTCCGAGATGATGCATCTGTCGATCTCGTTTGCTATGGATGTGAGCGGTTCGAGCATACGGAAGCGCTCCGAAAGCGAATCTTCCCTCTCGTCGCCCGCTCCGAAGTCGCGGATCCTTTTGACCGCCACCAAAAGAGAGCCCATATGCAAAAGCTCGCCTGCGGAGAGTCCCGCTTCCATATCAAGTCGCTTGATCGATGCCCTGATGTCGTGGACTCCCGAAAAAGAAAGGCTCCCGTGGGCATAGACACGAGAGAGCGCGTCCTGCGTCTCTTCCTGCAGACGCTCAATCTCACCGAGATCGGTGAGCGGTACGATCTCTCTGCATCTTTCCTTGCCGCACGCGGAACCCGCACATTCGGATAATCTTTCGATCATCTTGTGATATTCAAGTGTTCTGAGTGTTCTGTCTTTCATAATTATAGATCATTCGGCCAGCACAGGTGATGAAGGTGCCCGATGGGCTCAAGCCCCGTAAAGTTGTTCTGACGAAGCGCCTCGTAGAGCACGATCGCCACGGAATTCCCGAGATTGAGCGACCTGATCCGGTCGAGCATGGGGATCCTGATACAGCTTTCGGGGTGTTCGAGAAGGATCTCCTCGGGGATACCCTTACTCTCCTTACCGAACATGATATAGTCATCGGGACCGAAGGCAGCTTCTGTGTACATCCGCTGCCCCTTGGTCGTTGCAAAGTGCATCACCGCACCGCCGTTCTTGTTGCAAAAATCTTCGTAGTTCTCGTAAATATGCAGGTCGATCTGTTTCCAGTAGTCCATGCCTGCTCTTCTTAAATGTTTCTCATCAAGCTCGAAGCCGAGCGGTTTGATGAGGTGCAGCGAACTCCCCGTCGCCACACAGGTCCTCCCGATGTTGCCGGTATTGGCCGGTATCTCGGGTTCAAGTAATACTATGTTCATCGCCCCGTCAGTTCCTCATCAGTCATCGCCCTTGATGGCAATGTTTATATCAAAGAGTCTCGCTCCGTCCTTAAGGATGGGGATCTTGATGTTGGCGGCATAGTTCGCATTAAATACCACGTTACCGGTACAGATAGTGGGGGGTGTGATATCGATCGCTCTGCCCGCAACGGAGTAAAGCGTCGCGGAGTTGCCGAGTATCATGTTGCAGAGCTCGCAGATCGCGCTCTGGGCAAGCTCGTCGAGCGACTCAAGCGGCATCATGCACATTGCGGAAGCGATCTCCTTGCCGCCCTCAAGGGGGAAGTCGATGATCGCCTGTCCCTTCATCTCGCCGGTGATACCCATGAGGATCAGGAATTCGTCGTCCGTAAAGCTCGCCGTTGCAAGCGAAGGCTTTCCTATCGTAACATCAAGCCTGCATGCATCTCTGACTACCGTAACGGTTGCCTTAAGTATGGGGTTTATGTACTCAACATTGATATTAGCAGCCACGATGACCCTCCTCTGAATGTCCGTATAAAACCGGTTTAATGTTTATGTGCTCTCACGAACCTTTCGATCCTCTCGAGAGCCTTCTTTAAGTTCTCAATCGAATATGCATACGAGATACGCAGGAAGCCTTCTCCGCAGTCGCCGAATGCTGTTCCGGGTACAACTGCGACCTTTTCTTCCATGAGGAGCTTCGTTGCGAACTCCTCGCTCGTCATCCCGAGGCTCTTGATGCAGGGGAACACGTAGAATGCTCCTCTTGCCTCAAAGCACGAAAGACCCATACGTCTGAACTCATGGAGCAGGAAACGACGTCTTCCGTCATACGCCTCACACATCATCTCGACATCGGGATCGCCGTTACGGAGTGCCTCAACGGCAGCGTACTGCGAAGTTGAGGGCGCGCACATTATGGCGAACTGGTGAAGCTTTAAGATCTGCTTGATGATCACTTCGGGACCGACGGCATAGCCGAGTCTCCATCCCGTCATGGCATATGCTTTGGAAAAACCGTTTATGACAACTGTCCTCTCCTTCATGCCCGGGAACGAAGCGATTGAAACATGCTTCTCGCCGTATGTGAGTTCCGCATATATCTCATCCGAAATAACAAAGATGTCTTTCTCGATGATAATATCGACAAGCTCGGCAAGCTCTTCCTTCGCCATGACCGAACCCGTAGGGTTGTTGGGGAAGGGAAGGATGAGGATCTTGGTCTTGTCGGTGATGGCGTCAAGAAGCTCCTGCTTTGTGAGCTTAAACTCATCCTCTTCCTTAAGCTCCACGATCACGGGCTTACCGCCTGCCATGATCACACAGGGCTCGTAGGAAACGTAGCTGGGCTGGGGAAGGATAACCTCGTCACCTTCCTCGAGCATTACACGGAGCGCCATGTCGATGGCTTCGCTTCCGCCGATCGTGACGAGTGTCTCCGTAAGCGGATCGTATTCAAGATCGAATCTTCTCTTTAAGTACTTGCAGATCTCAGTTCTGAGTTCCTTAATACCCGCATTGGAGCTGTAATGTGTCTTTCCTTTTTCAAGTGAATAGATGCCTTCCTCCCTGATGTGCCAGGGAGTTTCAAAATCGGGTTCGCCCACGCCCAGCGAAATGGCATCCTTCATCTCGCTTACGACGTCAAAGAATTTTCTGATTCCGGAGGGCTTGATCCCTACGATCTTATTATTTAATGGGTTTCTCATGGTGAAACTAACATCCTCTCATCCTGCTCGTCATTCTGCATGACGATACCGTTCTCTTTGTACTTCTTGAGCACGAAATGGGTTGCGGTGCTAAGGATCGCTTCCATCGGTGCAAGCTTTTCGGAAACGAATCCCGCGACTTCGCGCATACTCTTCCCGCGGATGATGACTGTGAGGTCGAAGCCTCCGGACATGAGATAAACTGTCTCTACCTCATCAAATTTAAAGATCCTCTCGGCGATCCTGTCAAAGCCCTGCCCACGCTGGGGAGTAACCTTGACCTCTATAAGCGCTGTGAGCTTCTCGCCCGAAAGCTTGTCCCAGTCGATCAGAGTGGGGTATCCGCAGATGATCTTGTCGATCTCCATCTCCGCGATCGCGGCTTCCACTTCCGCTCGTGAGCAGTCAAGCATGATCGCCAGCTCGTCAGGAGTTAACTTTGAGTTCTTCTCTATGATCCTTAAAATCTTTTCTTTCATTGTGTCCCCTTCTTTCATTACTTTCTTTCTATTATTTCGGGTTGATCAGTCGGAGTCCCGTCCCGTGAGGAACGACTTCACTTCGCCGTTCACCAGGCATCTGTCGTTGTCATCGGTCAGATAGCCGATCACCGCGCAGGTGACACCTTTCTCGCGAAGGTCATCGCAGAGCTGCATGCCACGGTCGGTGACGCAGATCACGCAACCCGTGCTGTCGCTTTTGACAGGGTCGCGTCCGTCCGCCTCCGCCATCTCGACGGCGAACTGAGCTGTCGGCAAAGCGTCCCTTTTGACTCTCAGGCCCTTCCCGAGTTCCTCTCCCGTCCTCCAGAGCGCATCGGCAAGCGAGCAGTCCGAGAGAACGTTCATGTAGACACATGACCCGAGGGCTTCCGTCAGGATGTCATCGTCCGCGAACACTGCCTCGAGGGCCGAGATCCCGTTTACAAGATAAGATGAAGGATAAGCTCCCGCGAGCTCCTCCTTCTTCTCCTGCACAGTCTTGAGAGCGGCACTCTCCGCAATCCTTCCGATAAGGACTATGTCCATAAAGTCTTCCTTTACTTGATGTTTCGATCCCAATCAAATATACTTAATCACAGATTGGTTATCGCAATAACGAGCGGTGCCACAAGTGCAAGCACGAGGATAACACACACTACGATCGCAAACGTCTTTCTTGTTTTTTTGTTATAAAGGCCCATTTTGTATCCTTTCGTATGATGAAATGCAGCCCGCAAACCGCCCGAGCACTTGACCCACCACTTCCACGGAGGTACCCGACATGTTTTTGGGTTTGTTTTTAATATTCTTACTGTGGTTCACCTATGAGAGGATCAAGGCGGATCGCCACAGCTCATATTCAAACGAAGAATTCTGGGAGCGCGAGCGTCGCGCGTCCTTCACTCCTTCCGCAAGGATAGACAACCTTCCTTACATCACGTTAGATGAGTCCGTCATACCGTCCTCATCACCGGCCGACACCGATGAACTCAAAAGTGTCCTCGAAGAGATCAGATCTCTCAAAGACACTCAAATGATCGACCTTAGCGAAATGACGAACACAGAGCTCAAGCTCAAGTACGGGACCGCGAATTTCACGGCTCTTTCGGAAGCCGATCAGAGATTCGCACTCCTGATCACGGACTTTGAAAAGGCAGGCGAGCTGCTCGCAGCCGCCGGACGCACCGACGAAGCCTACGCTCTCGTCCGCTACGCTGCCGACCTTTCGGGTTACGGAAGGCTCCGCGCGAAGGCCGAGGAAATTCTTACGTGTCCTGCGATCACAACCGACGCCGAAGCCGATGCCGTTATTGAGCCGGATACTGACGCCGAAGCCGATCTCGTTATTGAGCCGGATACTGATACCGATTCCGATCTTGTTATTGAGCCGGATACTGATACCGATTCCGGTTCTGAAGCTCAGTAATGATCCTGTCCGTAATTGGTATAATTGTATGACAGAACTCGCGGGATGACAAGTTTTTTCTATGAGTGACCCCCCAGACCACAATGTTCCGCCAGGAAGCACTCCCCGCATTTCGGGTTTCTTGCTTTGCAGATCTCGCGGCCGAGGGACATAAACTCAATGTTTATCCTGCTCCAGTGATCGCGTGGCAATACTTTCATTAATTCAAACTCGGCTTTGACCGGATCGTCCGTATCGGTGAGGCCGAGTCTTTTTGACACTCTTTTTACGTGTGTATCGACAACGACCGAAGGCTCACGGAATACATGGGTCCGAACGACGTTGGCCGTTTTTCTTCCGACACCCGGAAGTGAGGTAAGGTCTTCGACAGTCTTCGGGACCTCGCCGCCGAAGCGCTCGCAAAGTCCCCGCGCGCATCCCGTGATCGATGCCGCCTTGGCCCTATAAAGCCCGACAGGCTTTATGATCCGTTCAACCTCAGAAGCTTCCGCGTCAGCCAGCTCCCGCGGTGATGTAAATCTCGCAAAAAGCACTTTTGTGACTTCATTGACACGGTTATCGGTGCACTGAGCCGAAAGGATCGTGGCGATCAGGAGCTGCCAGGGCTCGCCGTATTCGAGGAAACTCTCTGTGCGCGGATAATGCTCGTCGAGCAGACGCAGTATCTCCGTTATATCTTTTTTACTTTTTCTTCGGGTCGATACCGCTTTATTCTTGTTGACCGTTCTCATATATCACCCGACACTGTCCTTTCGCACGATGGGTTTGATCCAAAGATCAACCGAAATCGCTTCCGTTAAATCGTCACCGGTATCCCGGCAGGAACGATGACGGAAGATTCTTAAAGACGACTGCGCTGAACCTGTCCATGTGGAGTCCGAGCTGTCCGTTCTCCTGCCTGTACATTTCGGCCGAGTAGGAATAACCGCAGTCGTATGTGATGACCATCCTGACAAAGACCGTTTCGTCCGTCGCTCCCGTCTCCCATACGGGGATGCTGACGTTTATGTCATATTCGTTGTTGTTTACCGCTACGATGAAGACTTCCTCTTCATTGAATCTTGCGAACGAGATCACGCCCTTCGTGCCCGTGAGGTACTTGAACGAACCCGTCTTCAGCACTTTGTATGCCTTGTGCATGCCGAGGAGCTGCTTGTAGAAATCCATCAGACTCCTGTCCTCGCGTCCCCAGGGGAATGTCCTGCGGTTATCGGGGTCGGTCCAGCCGCACAGACCCGCTTCGTCACCGTAGTAGACGCAGGGAGCGCCGGGCCACGTGGCCTGTATGACTATCGCTTCACGCATGCAGCAAGGCATGATGCCTTCGGATGCCGCAGCGCTTCCGAGACTCTGAAGTCTCCCGACACGTCTGTTGGTCCTGGTCATGAAACGTGCATGGTCGTGGTTGGAGAGCTGGTTCATGGCCGTCTGCAGCGAAGGTGTGTCCATCTTCGCCATGTTGTGACGCATCGTCGCCCAGAAGGCGTTGTTGTTATCGAGTAGCTCGCCACGGTACGAATCACTGTGCTTGTCCACACCCGTGAGGAACCATCCGACAGGCTCCATAAACGCCTCGTAGTTCATAATGGTGTCCCACTCGTCTCCGAGCAGCCAGTTCTCCGAGTTCTCGTAGTTCTCGGCAATGATTATGGCCTCGGGGTTGGCGGCCTTGACTCTCTTTCTGAACTCTTTCCAGAAGAAATGGTTGAACGCGGGGGACATACCGAGGTCCGCCGCAACATCGAGTCTCCAGCCGTCGCAGTTGTAAGGAGGTGAAACCCACTTTTCGGCGATCTTCATTATGTACTCGAAAAGTGCCGGCGACTTTTCGTAGTTGAGCTTCGGGAGAGTCGGGTGACCCCACCAGCCGTCATATGAATCGTTGTTGGGCCAGCTGTCCTTTCTGAAATTGAAGAACGTCCTGTAGGGACTGTCGGCACTGACGTAGGCTCCTTTTTCGTAGCCGGGAGTACCGTCGTAGATGAGCTGCCTGTCAAGCCACTTGTTGAATGATCCGCAGTGGTTGAAAACTCCGTCCAGGATGACGCGGATCCCGTGCTCGTGGGCTTCCTTAACAAAACCGGCAAAGAACTCGTTGCTTGCCTTAAGGTTGTCAAGATCGGCAACTCTGGTGATATAGCGCTCGGCGTGGGAATTGTCATTGTCTCCTTCGGCAAGCACTGCGCCCTCGTCCCGCGGGATGATCGTGAAATGAGGGTCTATATGATCGTAGTCCTGTGTGTCGTACTTATGATTTGAAGGTGATACAAAGAGAGGGTTGAAGTAGATCGCCTCGACGCCCATATACATTAAATGATCGAATTTCTTACGGACTCCGGTAAGATCGCCTCCGTAGAAGTTACGGATGTCTTCGGCCTCAGGGAGCTTGTTCCAGTCGATGACCCTCTTAACATGCTTGCCGAGGTACGAGTACTCGTCGTCCATTACGGAGTTCACGGGGTCGCTGTTGCAGAACCTGTCTGTGAAGATCTGGTACATGACGGCGCCCTTTGCCCAGTCGGGAGTGGAGAAGCCGGGCATTATGCGGAACCTGTACTCGGGGCGGGCTCCCTCCTCGGCACCCGCCGATGTGTAGAAGAAAGCGTCGCTTCCGTCATTAATAAGGAAATAATAAGTGAAGAGCTCCTCGGGGCATGTCATCACGTACTCAAAGAAGACGAACTTGTCACGAACCTCTACCGGTTCAAGGCGTTCGCCCTCCGAGTCATTGATGAAAATGTAGGCTTCGAGCCCCTCCGTTGCAGCAGTTCTAAGCCGCAGTCTGAGGGTCTCCCCCGGCTTCGGCTGCGACGGTATCCTGTAGCTGTCTGTCCCGTCACAAAATGCTGCGTGTCTGGTATAATCACTCACGGTTTTCTAGCCTCGTCTCTTATTATCGATATATCGATCTATGATGTTGACCACTTCTCCGTTATCGTCCGCGACATACTCCTGCGTCCTTCCGAAGAAGAGCTGCCTGTGAGCAAGGTGAAGAATATGGTTCGAATACTTTTGCGCCGCCTTCAGGTCATGCGTTACCATGATGACCGCGATCTTTTCTTCCTTATTGATTTTGGCAATGAGCTCATAGAGCTCCGCGGTCGCCACGGGATCGAGCCCCGACACCGGTTCGTCGAGAAGCAGCAGGCTCTTCGTCGCACACAGTGCACGCGCCAACAGCACACGCTGCTGCTGTCCGCCCGAAAGCTCCTGATAGCTCTTTTTTCTCAGATGGTAGATCCCCATCTCGTTCATCTTCTCGAGTGCCAGCTCCTTCTCGGCCGCTCCGTAGAACGGTCGTGCTCCGAGCCTGTTGCCGCACCCCGACAGCACGACCTCCCTGACGCTCGCCGGGAAATCCCTCTGGATATCGGTCTGCTGCGGCAGGTATCCGATCTCGTTCATCTTAAAGCCCTCACCCGGAACGAACTTTCCCTTCATGGGCTTGATAAGTCCGAGGAGACCTTTGATCAGGGTACTCTTGCCGGCTCCGTTCTCGCCGATCACGCACAGATAGCTGTCACGACCGACCGCGAAATCAACATCGGTCAGGATCTCTTTGCCGTCATATCCGAGCGTAACATGATTGCATGACAGGATCGACATGGATACCCTCCTTCTTAAATAAATAATTCCTATGCCCAATCATAAGAAATGAGAGCCTTTATGTCAATATCGGGCTTGTGTATTTGCGGAGTTTACGGCTCAATGTTAGTAAATTTTTCGCTTTTTGTGAATTTTTATGTCACAGCTTTTTGTTCACGCTCATACCATGATAGAAAAGTTAGATTTTAAGCGGTTTTTTCTTGACAAAAGAAATCAAAAAGATTATAAATAGACATGTGGTGCAGAAAGCACCCCTAAAATCCGGTGGGATTGATATCAAGTCATATTAGGAGGATGTATCATGAACAAGGCTGAATTAGTAGCAGCAATCGCTGACAAGGCAGAGTTATCCAAGAAGGATTCCGAGAAAGCATTAAAGGCTTTCATCGACGTTGTAACCGCACAGCTCAAGAAGGGCGACAAGGTTCAGTTAGTTGGTTTCGGAACATTTGAAGTTTCCAAGAGAGCAGCTAGAAAGGGAAGAAACCCTCAGACCAAGAAGGCTATCAACATCCCTGCTTCCAAGGCACCTAAGTTCAAGGCCGGCAAGGCACTTAAGGACACTGTTAATGCCTAACTTATGATTGCTTAGCCACTGTGCCGCCGGTACAGTGGCTTTTTTCATGTATATTATGCGTTTAGACAAATATCTTAAAGTATCGCGTCTCATAAAGAGACGTACCATTGCAAACGAGGCTTGCGACGCGGGTCGCGTCACCGTAAACGACAAGGTCGCACGTGCCTCACTCGAGGTCAAAGTCGGTGACGTCATCGCGATGACACTCGGTGCAAAGACCGTCAAGGTCGAAGTTCTGAAGATCGTCGAGACTCAGAACAAAGAAGAAGCGGGCCTGATGTACAAGTACCTTTAAAGACCCCGCGGCCGACCGTGAGACCGGCCGGATTCCGTAACTCACTTAGCAGAGAGGAGTCGACATGTCCGAAACGACCTCAGCAAAGAAAAAGTCGCCGCTGTGGCTGTGGATCATCGCAGCCGTCGTACTCATGCTCTGCCTTTTTCTGATATACAAAACGGCTCAAGCCAACGAAGAGCTCGACTCCAAGAACCGCGAGCTCATGGAGTACATAGACGCCATCAACGCCGCAAACAACAAGACACACGAGATGGAGGAAGAGATCCGCTACCGCGCGACCGACGAGTACATAGAGGAAGCTGCACGCGACATCGGTCTCATCGATCCGGACGAAACGATCATTTCACCCGAGGAATAAGGTTACTTAATGAACAAGGACATTGCTTCATATATCATCGAAAATGACATGCTCAGAACCGGCGACTGCGTTGTCGCAGCTGTCTCAGGCGGCGCCGATTCAATGTGCATGCTTTTTTGTCTTTCGGAGCTTTCCGCCGAAATGTCCCTGTCACTTCATGCAGTCCACGTCAACCACGGCATCCGCGGCGCAGAGGCCGACGGCGACGAGGCTTTTGTAAAAGACTACTGCGCGGCGCACTCCATCCCCTTTACCTCGGTTCACGAAGACGTGCCCGCCATCGCCCAAAGAGATGGCAAAACTCTCGAAGAAGCAGCACGTGAGGTGCGTTACAATGCACTCTTTAAGGTTGCCCGCGAGCTGAACGCTTCAGCAGTCGCCCTCGCACACAACCAAAGCGACCGCGCCGAGACGGTCCTTCTTAATCTCCTTCGCGGGAGCGGGATCACGGGCGGTGCCGGGATCAGACCGGTCACCTACCGTAACGGCATCAAACTCATCCGTCCTCTTCTTGAGGTTTCCCGCACAACGATCGAGGAGATCCTCGCCGGTGCCGGCATCTCATTCCGGACGGACTCCACAAACTTTTCCGGAGAGCACACACGCAACAGACTCAGGTCGATGGTCTTCCCTCTTTTGACCCGTGAGGTCAACGCACGCTCCGTTGAACACCTCTGCGACTTCGCACAGGATATGGCCGAGGTTTCGGATCTTTTGGAGAGCTACGCGCAGGACATCCTCGAAAAGGCTGTCGCAGACGGCAGCGCAAGCCTTCGCACCACGGAAGTGAGCATTGGCGTTAAGCTCATGAAAAGCCTCCCCGCTGCTCTCAGGACCGGTGTGATCAGGCTTCTTATCCCGAAACTCACATCTTCGCTTAAAGACATCTCCCGCACGCACATCTCGTCGATCGTCGCACTACTCAGTGCCGGAACTTCCAAAACAGTCTCGCTCCCCTACGGACTGCGCGCCACACGGACCCGCGACGACATCATGATCTGCAAGGCGGACGCGGCAGAAGCCGCAGAGCCGGCAGAGAGCTTTTTTGAGAGCAAAAAGGTCACAGGCGATGCGCGCGAAGCGCTTTTAACGCTTATAACCACGGACGCAGCCGATCCTTTTTCAAATAAAAACTGTACCAAATGGTTTGATTATGATAATATATGTGAGAATCTTGAATTCCGTTATCCAAAGCCCGGCGACACGATCCCCGTAAAGATCGGCGGCCGGATCTGCCGCAAGGAGGTCATGAAAGTCTTCCGTGAGGCGGGGATAACAGCAAAGCAGGCGGAGAAGATCCCGGTCGTCGCGTGTGGCGACAGTGTTATATGGATCCCCGGGATCAGACGGTGCGACACGCACTTCGTCACGCCTGAAACCAAGACAATTATGGAGATCACAAGGAAAAGAACATGATTAATAACAGAAGTAAAGGATTGATAATCTACATCATCGCTATAATCGGTCTCTTTGCGGCCCTCTACATTTCGAGCCGCATCGGGCAGAACGACACAGCAAGCTATGGCTTCACTTCTTTTAAGAGCGAAGTCGATGCCGGCAATGTGCTCGGTATTACGATCTATCCCAACGAAGAAGTGCCCACCGGCACGATCGAGTTCACCGTCACGGGTGGAAAGTCGTACTCTTTCTACAGTTCGGACGTACGTGAGATCGAGCAGATCGCCAGGGAAAAGAACATCTCTTATTACATGGACTCCATCGATAAGCCGAGCGTCTTCCTGACGACAGTCCTTCCTTATATCATTATCGCGCTCCTCTTCGTTTTTATGATGGTTATCCTCTCGAGGCCTGCGGGCGGCTCGAATTCAAAGCTCATGGATTTCGGCAAGAGCAGAGCCCAGATGGTCAAGGATATTTCGGATCGCTTCAACTTCAAGTCCGTTGCCGGACTTATTGAGGAAAAGGAAGAGCTTGCGCAGGTCGTTGACTTCCTTAAAGAGCCCCGCAAGTACGCACTCCTCGGAGCCAGGATCCCCAAAGGAATCCTCCTTGAGGGCCCTCCCGGAACAGGTAAGACACTCCTTGCCAAGGCAGTTGCCGGCGAGGCCAAGGTTCCCTTCTTCTCTATCTCGGGTTCCGATTTCGTCGAGATGTTTGTCGGCGTCGGTGCTTCCCGTGTAAGAGATCTGTTTATGAAGGCAAAGCAGAACAGCCCCTGTATCATCTTCATCGACGAGATCGATGCCGTTGCCAGAAGGCGTGGTGCCGGAATGGGCGGCGGTCACGACGAGCGTGAGCAGACACTCAACCAGATGCTCGTCGAGATGGACGGTTTCGAGTCCAATCAGGGTATCATAGTTATGGCTGCGACCAACCGTGTGGACATCCTCGATCCCGCCATCCTTCGTCCCGGACGTTTCGACCGAAAGATCATCGTTTCACGTCCCGATGTGCGCGGACGTGAGGAAATCCTTAAGGTTCATGTCCGCAACAAGCCTCTCGGCGAGGATATCGACCTTCCCGAGATCGCACGTACAACAGCAGGCTTCACGGGCGCCGACCTTGAGAACCTCATGAACGAGGCAGCCATCAACGCCGCAACACATAACCGTGCGTTCATCACAGACGAAGACGTTAAGAAGTCGCTCATCAGAGTCGGCATCGGTTCCGAAAAGAAGAGCCGTATCATCTCCCCTCATGACAGGAAGATCACTGCCTACCACGAAGCGGGACATGCGATCCTCTTCCACCTTCTTCCGGACGAGGGGCCCGTTTACACAGTTTCGGTCATCCCGACCGGTCAGGGTGCGGCAGGCTACACAATGCCTCTTCCCGACAAGGACAATATGCATTATACAAAGGGCAAGCTCCGTCAGGATATCATCGTGAACCTCGGCGGACGTGCCGCAGAGTCGCTCATCTTTGACGACATCACGACAGGCGCTTCGCAGGATATCAAGAACGCCACATCTCTCGCAAGAGACATGGTCACACGCTTCGGTTTCTCCGACAGTCTCGGTCTTGTCTGCTACGCGAGTGATGACGAGGAAGTGTTCATCGGCCGCGACTACGGTCACACCAAGCGTTACAGCGAGGACACAGCCGGTCGTATCGATGCCGAAGTCAGAACGATCATCGACGAGTGCTTCAGTGAGGCAAGGCGCATCATCACCGAGAATCTCGACGTTCTCCACAGGTGTGCGGCACTGCTTGTTGACAAGGAGCGTATTACAGGAAGCGAGTTCGAGGCGCTCTTTAATGAGCCCGCTCTCGAATCCGATCCCGAGTGACCCGTATTGTACAGTTTTCACAAAAAGATTTTCAAAACTCGAATATCTTTGTGCACACTTCATTTCGGTACGGGATATAATAATACACGTAAACCCCAATACATTATATAGTTTTTGCTACACCCCATAAGTAACAAAAATACCTTCTCCAAAAAGAGGATGATCCCGCAAGGTCATCCTTTTTTACTTTATCCGGGTGCTTTCCCTAAAGTCCGGCTGCAAAGGCCGGTCTTTGATAATTCGCAGTTTGTTCACATTTGCAGGGGGCTGCAATACTTGAAAATAAACGTCTTATACAATATAATGACATTCATGCAAGCCGATGCCGACATGACGTTCGGCAATCTTCAGAGCAAAGGCAATAAGCATTATTCACATACATAAAGGAGTACAGACTGTGGAAGAAAACAAAGAAGAGATCGTTGTTTCCGATACCGAAACAAAAGAGAGCACATCGGATCAGAAGAAGCTCACCAAACAGAAGGTGATCTCTGAGATCGCGAACTGGGCCATCATCATCGGTGTGGCTCTCATACTCGCAACTCTCATCAACAAGTTCATCATCATCAAGGCCGAGGTCATCTCCGGTTCGATGGAAGACACCATGCAGATCGACGACGTCTATCTGGGCAACAGGCTTTCCTACGTCTTCGGAGATCCCGAAAGAGGCGAGATCGTCTTCTTCAAGTTCCCCGACAAAGAGGAAGAGACATTTGTAAAGAGGATCATCGGCCTCCCCGGCGAGAAGATTGAGATCAAAGACGGCAAGGTTTATATCGACGACTCAACCGAGCCCCTCTATGAGCCCTACCTGAAAGAAACTCCGCGAAAAGAGGACTTCGGACCCGTTGTTATCCCCGAGGACTCCTACTTCATGATGGGCGACAACCGTAATCACTCGAACGATTCGCGTGCATGGAACACTTTCTATGTCACCAGGGACCATCTGCTCGCCAAGGCATGGCTCAGGATCTGGCCGCCGTTCCATCTGGCAGATCACTATGATTATGAGGAAGGAAAATAAACAAAGTGGACGAGAACAAGAATTTATTTGAAGCAGAAAACCTGACAGAGCAGGGCGTTTCAGGCGAAACGATCAACGAAGAATCTGTTTCGGAAGATGAGACAAATAACAAAATTCCGCAATTCGAGACGGATAACGAGAGCGAATCGAATGATACGGAATCAGTTTCGGATGGGCAGGACGCGCAGAACGAGCGTGAAGCTTCAGAAGATGGTTTCTATAATGTAGAACTTTCGGAGGATGAGCTTGAAGAGGAAGCAGGGATCGCAGCCGGGGAAAAGAAGACTTCGGCAGTGATCGTGGCCTCGTTTGCGGTTCTGGCAGTGGTCGCAATTGTGATCATCCTCATCGTGGTGATCAAGTCGGGCAAGGGCAAGGACGGATCGACCGACATGTCCTCAAGCGGCACGACTGCAGATACATACTTACCGACCGAGAAAGTTGACGAAGTTTCGGGCACCGATGCCGTCGCAACAGATGCCGACACTGCGGATGACACCCCTTCGCAGCCCATCGACTACACCGACTACGGTGTCACCGTTACACTCGGAGATTACAAGAATCTTTCTTTCAATGTTCCCGCACAGTCGGTAACGGACGAAGAGCTTGACGAGGAGGTCGCTTCGTTCCTGAATACTCTTACCGAGATACGTGATGTGACCGACAGGCCCGCACAGGACGGCGACACAGTCAAGATCGACTTTGACGGTATCGTGGACGGCGAGCATCACGACAGCACTACCGGAACAGACTTCGAAGTTACGATCGGATCAAAGAGGACGATCACAGGCTTTGAGGACGGTATCATCGGCATGAGCATCGGCGAGACAAAGGTTCTCAACCTCACCTTCCCCGATCCGTACACAAACCCTGACTTTGCCGGAAAGCCCGTTGATTTCTCGATCACATTAAAGAGCATCCGCGCCCCCTTCATTCCCGAACTCACCGACGAGCTTGTTGCTGAGAACACAGACTACGAAACGGTTGAGGCGTTCCTCGAGAACACAAAGGCAGATCTTCTTGTCCGTAAGACCGAGGACGCTACAGAAAGCGCATTTGAGGCGGCTATCGACGAACTCGTAAACAAATGTACTTTCAGCAGCGAAGTGGAAAAAGAGATTGCAGACAGGATTGAGTACTACAGAAGGTACTACGACAACTACTTCATGCAGTACTTCGGAGTCGATGCACTCACTTACTCTTCCATGACTCAGGAACAGTACGACGAGATGCTGCGCAATATTTCTGAACCCGAGGTCAAGTACCCTTACATCTACAAGGAGATTGCAAGAGCCGAGGGCTACACACCGAGCGAAGAAGAAAAAGCAGCCCAGTTTAAGAGCATGTTCTACGACATGTACGGATTTGAAAGCGAAGAAGATATCTACAAGACCTTCACAAAGAGGATGTGCGACGTGACAGTCGAGTACGAGCTCCTCTCAAGGTACGGATACAACTTCCTAAGAAAGAGCCTGGGGCTGTCTACTCTTGAGTAATGACGTATAAAATAACGTTTAAAAACGAGCAGGACGATTCCTGCCCGATTCAACCGAAAGCCAGAATAAAAAGGCGGGTTTTGACCCCGCCTTTTTAAGTGTCTATTACGGATTTCCTGATACACAGTTTAACGCCTTGACCTGAACCCGCAGATACCTCCGATAACGCCGCCGATGATGTGTGTCAGCTGGGAAACGTTGTCGGTATCAAATATGCCCTGATAAACCTGCTGTCCGAGGTACACGGCAGCCACTATGATGAACGTTATCGGGATCTCCCGCTGCCTGAATCCGCACACCGAAGCAAGTACTATGTACGCAAAGACGACTCCGCTCGCTCCGAAGAGCATCACGCCGGGGAAGAAGATGAAATGGATCACTCCCGAAAGAAGCGCCGTGAGTCCGATCACCAGAAGCAAGAGTCCCGTACTGTACCTTTCTTCAAGCATGGGTCCGAGGATCAGTATCAGGAGCATGTTGTTGATGAGATGGTTCACATCAGCGTGCCCGAAGATGTGGCAGAAGAACCTGACATAGGTAAGCGGGTCGGTAAGCGGTGCCCGGTACACTCCGAACACGAGCGTGTCGCTCTTCCCTCCCGTTACCGACGAAAGCACGAGTGCAAGAACGCAGATCGCGACAAATGTCAGTGTGAAGGGTGCATTAAGCACCAGTTTGTATCTGTGAGTACCTGCCATGTTAAACTCCTTATTTACGAATACTCTTTTCGTATCTGTTTTTCGATTTTATTTTTCTCAGAACTGTCCCGTTCCGGTTCTCTCTTGTTCCCTCAAAACTGTCCCGTTCCGGTTCTCTCTTGTTTTCTCAGGACTGTCCCGTTCCGGTTCTCTCTTGTTTTCTCAGAGCAGCTCCGAGATACGCGCGAACTGCTCGAGCGAAAGTACCTCTCCTCTGGCGAGCGGTGACAGCCCCATACTCTCAAGGGCGTTTGCCACGTCTTCCTTTGTACACGAGATACCCTGCGCGTTCATAAGGGCATTCTGAAGCGTTTTACGGCGCTGGCCGAACGCTGCCTTTACGATGGCAAACATCTTCCCCCGGTCCTTCACCGTAACGGGCGCCTGCGGAAGTACCGTGAGCCTCACGACCGCACTCATGACATCGGGGCGGGGCATAAAGCAGTTCATGGGAACATTGGCCGCGAGATAGCACTCCGAGTAGTATGAAACCGCAACGGTGAGTGCTCCGTAGTCCTTTGTGCCGGGCTTTGCGCACATACGCTGTGCCACTTCTTTCTGGACCATAAGCGTCATGGATTCCATGGGCACATGCTTCTCAAAAAGCCCCATGATGATGGGAGTCGTTATGTAATACGGCAGGTTCGCCACTACTTTTACAGGGCGGCCGCCGTTTTCCGTCCTGACGAGCTCCTCGATGTCGACTTTGAGTACGTCCTCGTTTATGATCGTGAGGTTCGTGCAGTCCTTGAGGATGTCTTCTTTCAGGATCTTCACAAGGTCTCTGTCGATCTCGATCGCGATGACCTTACGCGCGCGTGCGCAGAGGTGCCTCGTCATAGTCCCGATGCCGGGGCCGATCTCGAGCACACAGTCGTCCTCCGTCACGCCCGCCGCGTCAATGATCTTCTCGATGACATGCCCGTCGATAAGGAAGTTCTGTCCGAACTTCTTGCGGGGCATCAGGTCGTATTTTTTCAGTATTCCTATCGTTCTTGCCGGTTCGTCATTTAGTATCATTATTATATCCCGTAAAATCTCTGAGCGTTTGCAAATGTAATGTCTTCCGCCTCGCTGACGCTTATACCGCGGAGTGCGGCAAGCTCGGCTGCAACAAGTTTTATGTACGAAGAGTCGTTCCTCTTTCCCCTGAATGGCTCGGGCGCAAGGTAGGGGCAGTCCGTCTCGAGGAGTATCCTGTCCATGGGCACCTCCTGCACGGCTTCTCTGAGCTTCCTGCCGTTCTTGAAGGTGAGCACCCCTCCGACTCCGATATAAAGGCCCATCTTCGTGTACAAAAGCGCCTGCTCTTTCTCGTAGGAGTAGCAGTGCATGACGGCATTCAGAGGTTCCCTTTTCCTGTCAAACCGTTCTTTTATGATATCAAACGTCACCTGTGCAGCATCCCTGCTATGGATGATGACGGGGAGTCCGAACTCGTCGGCCAGATCCCACTGCCTGATAAACGCAGTCTTTTGAGCCTCAAGCGAATCCTTGTCGTAATGAAGGTCGATCCCGATCTCGCCGACCGCTTTAACCCGGTCACTGCTCTTGATAAGGTTTCTGAGCGTCTCGATCCCGCTGTCGTCGACCTCAGTGACACTTTCGGGATGGATCCCGACCGCGGCGTAGATGCGTTCATCACTCCCGGCCAGTCTGACGGATGACGCGGAGCTTTTGAGGTCCGCTCCGATGTTCACCACACAGCCGACTCCGTTCTCAAATATCTTCGCAAGGACCTCTTCCCTGTCCTCATCAAAGGCACTGTCATCGTAGTGCGCATGTGTATCGAAAATCATAATCTTCTCTTTCTTACAATAATGATAGTGACGGCTCCGATGAAAAGTATGACAGCCGCGATGAGCGCGCCGTACATGAGAGGCCTGAGCTCCATGGGCTTCTCCTTACGTGCGCTCCGGAGCTCCTCGGGCCAGATCCTTGTCCTCGACGAAAGATCGGTAAAGGCCTCCTCGGGAGGGATCAGGAATCTGGGCCATTCCTTGTTGTACTTTTCCTGTGTCATGGGGTCGTCCTCGAGGTAGTAGACGATGTCGGCCGATCCGACTACTCTCTCTCCGTATGTGTAGGTGACGTGCCCGATCACGTTGTCACCGTGGCCGATCTCGGTCCCGGGTTCAAGGATAACCTCACGCCTGGTGTCCGACGGAAGCGCGTACGAAGGCAGAATGATGATGCCCTCGGTACCAGTCGAAAGAAGCTCTCTCCTGTCCTCGTCGAACTTGTTCTCGGAATCGAACATGGAGGGAAGCGACTCCTCAACGCCGCCTGCTGTCGTGCTGTCGCCGGCCTGGGTCATCTTGTAGACATTGAAATTATCGAAACCGAATTCAAGGAGCTTCCTCGAGTCGGCATAAACATCGTTCCATGTGGGCGCGTGCATTACAACGCTTATGAGGGTCTTGCCGTCCTTTCGCGCATATGTGACAAGCGCGTAACCCGCCTGGTTGGTCGCTCCCGTTTTTCCACCGATGCAGTAGTCATACTTCTGGGTGCCGTTGAGGAACCAGTGGTGGTTCGTGAGGAGCTTCTCGGGGTTCTTGTTGGTCGTGGGCATGGCAAATGTCGCTGTGCCCGTGATCTTCATGAAGTCCTCATTGCCGTAGGCCGCACGCGAGATGAGTGCGAGGTCGTATGGACAGGTGTAGTGGTCGTCGTCATGGAGACCGTGGGAGTTGGCGAAGTGAGATCTCGTGCACCCGAGGCTCTGCGCCTTCCAGTTCATCATCTTGATGAACCTCGCGATGGAACCTCCGACATGCTCGCCGACAGCGTAAGTCGCCTCGTTACCGGACTCAAGCATGATACCGTAGAGCGCCTGCTCGAGGGTGACCTGCTCTCCTTCGACAAGACCCATACGGCTGCTCGTCTTGGAAACGTAGTTGTCCGCAGCATAGGAGACCGTAACGATCTCGCTCAGATCCGCATTTTCAAGTGCGACCAGAGTCGTGAGGATCTTGGTCGTGCTGGCGGGATAGAACCTGTCATAAATGTTCTTCTCATACAGGATACTTCCGGTGTCCGCATCCATAAGGATCGCACCGTCGCCCGTGAGTGCCGGTCCCGCAGGCCACACGAGGACTTCCTCGTCCGCCGAGACCGGAAATGCGTCAGACAGGAACAAACTTCCCACGCCAAACAAAGACACAGTTATAACAGTGACAAGAAGTAATATGAAGTTGTTATGTTTCTTTCTCCCGAGCACTGTCGTCACTTCCGATCCCTTCCTGTGTTTCTTCTTTACCAAGCGATTCCCCTGATCCTTTTTCTTTTCTCTTCTTTTTCCATCTCCTGAATCTTTCCACAACATGATCCAGCCAGATATCTGCAAAGAACTCGATGATCGCACCGATTATTTCCGCAAAAAAATCCATATGATGCTCTCTTGATATCCCCACATTCCCAAATGCCGCCAAAACACCGCTTCAACCCTGAGGCATGACTCGTTTTTCGATATTCACGGAGACAGTATAAGCTTACGCGATTGAATTACCCGTATAGAGCTTGTAATATCTGCCCTTCTGCTCGATGAGCTCGTCATGAGTGCCGCGTTCAACGATCCTGCCCTGCTCGAGAACCATGATGCAATCACTGTTCTGAACTGTCGAAAGTCTGTGGGCGATGACGAATGTCGTCCTGCCCTTCATAAGGCTGTCCATACCTCTCTGGACGATCTTCTCGGTTCTGGTATCGATCGAAGATGTTGCCTCGTCGAGGATGAGAACGGGCGGGTCTGCGATAGCTGCTCTCGCGATTGAGAGTAGCTGGCGCTGGCCCTGTGAAAGGTTGGCTCCGTCGCCTGTGAGCTGCGTGTCGTAACCCTTCGGGAGCTTCTTGATGAAGCTGTGGGCGTTAGCGAGCCGTGCTGCCGCAACAACCTCTTCGTCAGTGGCATCGAGCTTGCCGTAACGGATGTTGTCCGCAACCGTGCCTGTAAAGAGGTGCGTGTCCTGAAGAACGATACCGAGCGAGTGACGCAGGTCGTCCTTCTTGATCTTATTGATGTTTATACCGTCATAACGGATCTTTCCGTCCTGGATATCGTAGAACCTGTTGATAAGGTTCGTGATGGTCGTCTTTCCGGCACCCGTCGAACCGACGAATGCGATCTTCTGTCCGGGCTTGGCAAAGAGCTTGACATCAAAGAGGATCTGCTTCTCGGGAACGTAGCTGAAGTCCACGCCGTCAAACACGACGTCTCCCTTGAGTTCGATATAATCCGTCTCACCCGTGGCCTTGTGGAAGTGCTTCCATGCCCAGCGACCCGTACGCTCCTCGCTCTCTTCGAGTCCGTTCGCGCCTTCCCGGGCGTTGACGAGGGTCACATAACCGTCATCGGTCTCGGGCTGCTCATCAAGGAGCTTGAAGATCCTGTCCGCGCCGGCGAGAGACATGATGATCGAAGCGAACTGCATGCTGACCTGATTGATAGGCATGCTGAAGCTCTTGTTGAGTGTCAGGAAGCTCGCAAGTCCTCCGAGCGTGAATCCGCCGACTCCGCCCATCGCAAGTGCGGCTCCAACAACCGCAACCACCACGTAGTTGACGTTACCCATCTGCATGTTTATGGGGCCGATGAGGTTCGCATAGCGGTTGGCATTATATGCGCTGTCGCAAAGGCCGTCGTTTAAAGCCTTAAAGCCTTTTATCGATTCTTCTTCGTGGCAGAAGACCTTAACGACCTTCTGGCCTGTCATCATCTCCTCGATGTAGCCGTTCACGGCTCCGAGGTCCTTCTGCTGCTTAACAAAGTACTTGCCCGAAAGCCCCGAAACCTTCTTGGTCATCAGGATCATGATCCCGATAAGGAATATCGAAAGAAGTGTAAGCCATCCGTTAAGGAGGATCATGCTCACGAGCACACTCACGATCGTTATAAGGCTGTTAACGAGCTGAGGGATGCTCATGCTGACCATCTGCCTGAAGGTGTCGACATCGTTCGTGTACATGGACATGATGTCACCGTGCGAATGCGTGTCGAAGTACCTGATAGGCAGGCTCTCCATGTGCTCGAACATCTTGTCACGGATGCGCTGCATGGTTCCCTGTGTCAGGAATACCTGAACGAGCTGCTGGAGATATGCGGCAAGGAAGCCGCCCGCAAGTATTAGCGCCACGCGGAGGATATCGGCCGGCAGTGTCTCGGCTATCGATCCGCTCCCTTCAAGTGCGGGAGTGATGTGTTTGTCTATAAGCGTTTGGGTGAAAAGCATTCCCTGAACGGTGGCCTGTACCGACAGGAAGATGCACACTGCGATAAAGATCCACTTGAGTACGTTGCCTTTGATAACGAGCTTCATGAGTCTCAGGAAGATCTTCCCGGGGTTCTCAACAGTAGGTTTGACGCCTCTGGGGGCGCGATTCATAGGTCCCGGCATCAGTTACTCCCCCTTTCATCGAAGTCGGCATCCGCACCGGTCTGCGACTCGTAGATGTCTTTGTAGATCTCGTTGTCCCTCAGGAGTTCTTCGTGCGTTCCGACGCCGCTTATCCTGCCGTCATCCATGACGATGATCCTGTCCGCATTGCATACACTCAATATTCTCTGTGAAATGATGATCTTTGTGGTGTCGGGGATCTCATTCGCAAATGCGTCCCTGATTGAAGCGTCCGTCGCCGTATCAACGGCGCTCGTGCTGTCATCGAGGACAAGGATCTTGGGCTTCTTTAGGAGCGCTCTCGCGATACAGAGCCTCTGCTTCTGACCGCCGGAAACGTTCGTTCCGCCCTGCTCTATACGGGTGTTGTAGCCTTCGGGAAGGCTCTCGATAAAGTCGTCTATGCAAGCAAGCTTGCAGGCGCGCCTGCACTCCTCAAGGATCTGCTCGTCCGTGAGCGTCTCGCGATCCGGTCTGCTGCGCCTGATGCCCCACGCGAGGTTCTCGGCGATGGTACCCGAGAAGAGAACGTTCTTCTGAAGCACCACGCTGACCTCATCACGGAGCGTCTCAATGTCGTACTCCCTGACGTCCCTGCCTCCGACGAGCACATGTCCGTCTGTGGTATCGTAGAGGCGGCTGATGAGGCTCACAAGTGTGGACTTACCGCTGCCCGTACCGCCGATGATGCCGATCGTTTCACCGGCATTGATCCTGACGTTTATGTTATCGAGGATGTTCTCCTCCGCCTGTTTGTCATACTTGAACGCAACGCCTTCAAAGCTTATGGAACCGTCCTTAATCTCCTTGACGGGATTCTCGGGATTGGTGATGTCGGGCTCCTCAGAAAGAACCTCGTTAATACGCTTGATGCTGGCAAAGCTCATCGTCAGCATGACGAAGACCATGGAAACCATCATCAGACTGAACAGGATACTCATACAGTACGAAAGAAGGCTGATGAGATCACCTGTCGTAAGCTCAGTCCCTCCCGAGTTCACGATCATGTTCGCACCCACCCAGCTCACAAGCAGAATGCAGGTGTAACTCGTGATGTTCATAACGGGGTTGTTGAACGAGATAAGGATCTCTGCCTTCGTAAAGATCTTTCTGATGGCAGCACTGGCCTTCTTGAACTTCTTAACCTCATGATCCTCACGGACAAACGCCTTGACCACTCTGATGCCCGAAACGTTCTCCTGAACGCTGGCATTGAGCTCATCGTACTTGGGAAATGCCTGCGAAAAGACTTTGGTCGTCCTTGAGATAAGGATTGAGAGAACGATCGCGAGGAATACGGCTGCCGCGAGGTATATTAGCGCTATCCTCGGATTGATGATGAACGACATGACGAGCGCAATGATCAGTGATGCGGGTGCTCTCATGCACATCCGCAGAGCCATCTGGTACGCATTCTGTACATTGGTAACGTCGGTCGTAAGACGTGTTACAAGTCCTGCTGTACTGAAACGGTCGATGTTCGAGAAAGAGAATGTCTGGATCTTTTCAAACATTCCCTGCCTGAGGTTCTTCGCAAGACCTGTCGCCGCCTTAGCTCCGTACTTTCCGCCCATGATGCCGGCGAAGAGTCCCACAAGTGCCGCTACGATCATCAGGCCTCCGACGAGGAGTATGACTCCGAGATTGCCTCCTCCCTCAGCATTGATACCGTCATCAACGAGAGTCGCCATGAGATACGGAACTATCATCTCCATGATAACTTCCAGTATCATAAAGCAGGGCGTCGCTATGGACGCCGCTTTATACTCTTTAACATATGCAAGTATTTTCCTGATCATTTGTTTTCCTCTTGCTTTATTCTCTTAATCCTTCGGGACGGGATGACCCTGTCCGGAGGAAATCATTTCTAGAGTTTGTGTCCGGTCAGGCCTCCGGGAAATGTGTACCGTCACTGTAGAAGTCTTTTTCGGTCTTTAAAAGGTACTTGTCATCGGCTCCGCCGTCATCCCATGTGACATCCACATAAAGCCACTCATTACCGATCATGACCCTGTTCCACATGTGAGCCTCTCGTGCCGCTCCCCAAGGAGTGGACGTAGACTCGCCGACAACCGCTTCGTCTCTGATACCCAACTTGAGCATCATTACATGGAACAGCGACGCATATGCCTGACATACACCGGTTCCGTCATCAAGCATCGCATGGAAGGTGTGATCGCTCTTGGGACCGTCCTCTATGATGGGCTTTGCGTACTCGTAGTTCTCGCACATATAGTCATGGACCGCGATAACCTTTTCCTCGTCGGTCATCTTTTTCTTTATGATCGAATCAAGGATCGCATCGATCTGATCGCTGTAGGCCTGAACATCCTTGTCCGCAACAGCGTAAACCGATTTGTCCGCCGCAACACTGTTTATCTGGTGTTCCTTACCGAAATTCCACTCGATCGTGATCGTCTTGTAGGGATCACCGACAATACCGTAAGCCCCGATCTTAAACTTGGAGGTTTCGTAGTAACCTTCGTACTTTCTTCTCCACTCTCCCGCGTACTTCACGATCACGTCATAGTATTCGGAAGGGGCGTAGATCTCGAGCGGAGTGATGAGCTGCTCACACGACAGACAGAAAATCGAGTAGAGCGTACTGATATCGCTGACCTTCATGCCCTTCGTGTACTGAACATCAATCCTTCTGTAGCCGTTCGGATCGGAGTCGGAATTCTTCTCTCCGCCCTTACGCTGGTCGAGGACCTTCTTAAAGGAACTCTTGTCGTACTTGAGCTTGCCGTCGTAACCCGAGTTGATGATAAGACCGTATCCGGTCGCTTTGTATGTTCCGCCTTCGATCGTGACGTTCGGTTTTCCGATAATGACCAGACAGTTTCCGCCGGTGAAAGTTCCGCCCTTAACAGTGAACTTCTGACCGTCTTTATCTGTATTGACCGAGCAGACCGTCTCCGCGCATGTGATCTTGCCGCCACTAATGGTGAGGGAACAGTTCTTTGCAGAGATCCCGACCGGTCCGGTCGATTCGATCGTTCCGCCGTTGATGACAGCCGATCCGTTCCGTACGTCCTCAAGGTACACTCCGGCATACCCTGCTTTGATCGTACCTCCGTTTACGGTGACCTGTGCAACGTCGGCTTCATCCGTGTCCCTGATGTATATACCGTATGATTCACCTTCAAGGCTCGGGGTGAAAGATCCGCCGTTAACAAACGCCTGACCTTTTGCGATTATGACACCCACAGAATTGTAGGTAAACTCTCCGCCGTTTACCAGAACGGTTCCGCCGACAACGGTAACCGGGAATGCAGCGTTCTGGGTAACACTGTACTTACCGCCGGTGACTACCATGGTTCCGCTGTCACAGTAAAGGCAGTTCGCAGACGACTCAACGACTGCATCGATTATGACCGCTTCACCGCCATACAGCTTTACACCGTTTTTCGAACCCATGATCTCACCGCCGATGATCTTCGCGGTTCCGTCCTTAATGTAGATTCCTGCGTTGTTTCCGCCCGAGAGGCTTGCTCCGTCCACGATGAGATTACCGGAATTGTAGATAACACGCTCGCCGTCGGACATAAGCGTTCCGCTCTTAAGTATCAGGGTTCCGTCTATACAATCGGCAACGCCTCCCTTGCCCGTATTGAGCACAAAGGCAGCCTTTTTCTCGGATGAATCAAGAAGTGTAAGACTTCCGCCTTCCACAACATTGAACATTCCGTAGTCGGTTGATCCTCTTACCATCTCGCCGGAGAGGTCGAGTGTGACATCGCCGCGTACCGAAATGCCTTCCTTGATGCCGATAACACCCATGGCAAGCTTAAAAGCTCCGCCCTTGCCAGAAGACAGTGCCTCGATGAGTTCGTCTTTGTTGTTGATATCTTTATACTTAACAGACTTTTTGCCTGCTTTTGAAACAGTAACCTTACATTTCAGGCTGTCGGACTTGCCGCTCAGGTGTGAAACAGTCGCAGTGATGACCGCCGTCCCCTTCTTTTTGGCCGTAACAAGACCTGTCGCACTGACCGGTGCAACCTTTTTATTTGATGTTTTGAACGAAACCTTGTCTCCGCTTTCAAGCTCTTTGACAAAAAGCACAGTCTTTTCGCCGACCGTGAGCGAGACCTTGCTCTCACTCATCTCCGCCTTAGGCGCTTTCGGAGCCGCCTGAGCCGCAACGGTGTCCACCACGAACCCGTCTGCTGCCGGTGTGAGCACTAAAACCAGAGTCGCCAAAAGTATAACGGCGACACTCAACGAAAACCTGTACGCTTTTGCTCTCTTTCTGCCCATGAGTACCTTCCTTTCGATTCAAACACGTAACCAATTTATTATACCATGAAAGAGGAGTTTTTTACAGAATTATTTTTGGAAGCGGGGTGCTCTGAGGACGTGTTGTCCGGTGATGGAATATAGGCGTTAAAAGGAAAGAAACCCCTTTCGGAGTTTCTTTCCCGCCGGCCTTACGGCCGATCATATACCGCGCAATTCAAGAAATAAGCTTACTGTTCACTGCCCTCGCTGTCAGTAGGCTTCTCAGCCGTCTCAGCTTTATGAGCTTCCATGGACTCCTCAAAGCCCTTAGCTACCATCTTGGCGAAAGCTGTTGCTTCCTGTACGACGCCGTCAGCCTTATCGGCAACTGTTCCGGCTCCTCTGTAAACTGCAGCACCGATGCTTCCGAGGGTCTTTGCGAACTTCTCGGCATACTTATCGAAATCGATCGAAGAGAAGTCAAATGTCTTCTTCTTGTTACCGATCTCCTTAAGCTCACTTATGAGCTCCTCTACGCTTCCGAGCTCCTTGCAGATCTCGTCCTCGCTCTTTCCGAGTGCGATCCCCTCATCAAAATGCTCCTCATAATCACTGATGATCTCGTCACGGATCTCTTTGTCGAATCCGCAAAGTCCGCTTCTGAGCTGTGCCATATACTCTACTTTTGTCATGTTCTTTTCCTTCCTTTCTGTCGAAGGTTCCTTCCGGCGGGTGATCTTTCCGTCCGAACGGCCCTTCCTGTCGATCATTGTCTTACCCGTGTGAAGAATCACCGAAATCGTCACGTTTCAGATCCCTATGATATTGTTTACCGCGCTGACGAAGTTCTTCCATTCTTCCTTGAGTCCCTCCTGGTATTGTCTGCCGGTGTCTGTCAGGTGATAGTATTTCCTGGCGGGTCCGTTCTCGGACTCCTGCAGGTATGTGCTCACATATTCCTCATCTTTCAGACGCTTGAGAACGAGGTAAAGCGTTCCTGTGGCAATCGTCATGTCCGACGAGATCTCCTCTGTGAGGTCGTAGCCGTATCTGTCCGAATCTGCCAGCTTCGAGAGAACGCAGAGCTCGAGCGCGCCTTTTTTAAACTGTATGTTCATGATGCACCTCCTCTTTGGATGCTTGTTTTTGTTCCGGTTTTGTCCGGCCTGATAGATGCATCATATCACACACTATTCTATAATGCAAGATACTATTTATAAAAAATTTCTAAACTATGAAAGTGTGGACTGGGTGGACCGGGGGGGGGGACGGGGGTTGTGGGTCATTGGGGTGCATGTGAAGTGTCCCCCTTGTCAAGGACACGTTTTCAAAGTGGGCACCCTGTTTTTGGACACACCCTCATATGACACTCCTTTTTTGTATTATCAACAGGCTTTATCCCCAGCTTTTCAGGTTTTTTCTGTATGATTGGAAGAGTCGGTGTGTTAGGAATATCCAGCGGATATTCGCCTGTGGTTACAAAGTTGTAATACTCGTTCGGTGAAAGCTTGGCCAGATGCCACTGGTAACGCTGATTATTGTAATAGTCCACATAATCGTCAACGATTGCTAACACCTCGCTATATTTGGTGCAATCGGCCAATTTTTGTTTGATATGATCCTTCATGTGGCCAAAAAAGCTTTCCTGTGGAGCATTATCCCAACAGTTACCGCGACGAGACATGGACTGTCGTAAGCTCTTGCTTTTCAAGATGCTAATAAAATTATGGCTTGTATAGTGTACACCTTGATCTGAATGAACTATGGTTTTCGAATGAAGCGAAATCCCATGTTCATCGATTAGTTTGTTTACAGTTTCAAGGACAAAATCCACTTCCAGTGAGTTGCTCAGCACATAGGAAAGAACCTGTTTAGTAAATGCATCCAGTATAGTTGATAAATAGGCGAATGTACCGTTATAGGGTATGTATGTTATGTCGGTCAGCAGCACCATCCTCGGGCCGTAGCATTCGAATTCCCTCATCAACAGATTGTCAGCATAATTACTGGTCTTCAGAGCTTTGGCCATTCTTTTATAAGGATTTGGTCCTCTGAATGGGCAAACCAAATGGTACTTTAACATCAGCCTTCGGATCTTTTTCAGGTTCATGATTACCGGCTGATCCATATGAATCAAAGCCATGTAGATGCCTCGGGCGCCTTTTGAGTAACCATGTTTCTTGAAAGCTTTGAGAATAAGTTCAAAATCCTTTCGATCCTGAAGCTCCCGTTGCTCTCGTTTGGCAGAAGCCTTTGCCCAGGCATAATAGCCACTCCGTGAAACGCCTGCAATGGCACATAGATCCTTGACCGAGAGTGAATTATCGGATCGTTGAACGGCATTAGAGATGATTTCGAACATACAGGAAGAGTCATTCATGAGCACTTCACCTACTTCCTTGTAGTTCTGATTGAGGAAATTTTTTTTAAGAACTCGATTTCCTGCCGCATATAGTCTACTTCATGCCGTAGCCGTATAATTTCATCCTTGTCGGATAATGTTTTGGGTTTGCGTGGCTTTGTGTTAGGTGGCCCTTCACGCAACTCACCGAACCTTTCGTATTGTTCGCGTATGTGTGCGGGAATTCCCCATATACGCCTGTTGCCGAGTATTTCCGGATCGTACCCGTGATCGATTAGGATCTGACGCGGTAGGTTGCCAGCGTTGTATTCGGCGAGGAACAACTCCTTAAATTCCTTGGTGAAAGACAGTGTGTTTCGGTTTACTTTGAAAGTGAAAGGATTCTGACGAAGAATAGCAATCTCTTCATCGGTAAACAGTTTCTTGCTCATGATGATCCTCCTGAATCTGTCTCAAGAGTATCATATGAGGTAAGTCTTGTCCAAGAATTTAAGGTGTCTAAAAATGTGGGCCCCCACTTTATGGCGTGTCCACACTTATGGGGACAGTATAATGACCCACAACCCCCGTCCCCCCCCCGGTCCACCCAGTCCACCTTTACATCATCCTCTCGTCAGCTCTCCCAGTATTTTTATGTACTCAGCCGTCAAATGCGACGGGTGTATCGACATCGGCAGGATGTACCCGACCTCCATGTAGTCGTCCACATCAAGGGGACGTGCTATGATGCTCGGACCGTTGAGCTCTTCGCTTATGATACCGCTGCAGATCGTGTAGCCGTTGAGTCCGATCAGCATGTTAAAGAGCGTCGCGCGGTCGAGGACCACGATCTCCTTATCACAGTCAACGGTGCTCAGAATCTCTTCGGAGAAATAAAAGGAGTTATGGCTGCCCTGTTCGTATGAAAGTCTCGGGTACGACTTCAGGTCCTCGAGCGTGATCTTGCTCTTCGCTGCAAGCGGCGACTTCTTACCGAGAAAGACATGCGGTTTCGCAGTAAAGAGCGGAGTGAATGAAAGATTGTTGTCCCGGAGCGTTTTCCTGATCACCTCTTCGTTAAACTTATTAAGGTAGAGGATCCCGATCTCGCTTCGCAGATGCGCGACATCGTCGATTATGTTATAGGTCTGGGTCTCACGCATATGAAACTCGTACTTTTCCGCGCCGCTCTCCCCGAGAAGAATTGCAAAAGCCTCCACCGCAAAGGAATAGTGCTGTGCCGACACACAGAAACGCAGCTTCCCGGTCTGCTTGCCGCCATACCGCTCCTCGATGAGCTTTGTTTGCTCGAGAACCTGACGGGCGTAGCCGAGGAATTCCTCACCCTCGCTGGTCAGTTTTATTCCTTTGTTCGATCTTATAAAGATCTGAATGTTGAACTCGTCCTCAAGCTCATGTATCGCGGCCGTCAGGCTCGGCTGAGCTATAAACAGTTTCTTTGCGGCATTTGTCAGGTTCCCCTCTTCGGCAACCGTTACCGCATACAAAAGTTGCTTGTGTGTCATGTGATCCCTCGTTTCTATCGGGCAAAGCCTCGCCTGCCAGATCGTTAACTCTATAGATGCTATCAAACAATGTACCACTGTCCATAGATAAAATCTATAGTCAAGCTATTGTTTTATGTATTTTACCTACCGCCACGCTAAGAATATACTCTTTTCCAGTACAGAACCGCCAACTTACCGACTCTGATTCCCGCACAATGCGAGGATCCAACTCCGGGGTCATAAGCGTTAAAGCTTTTCCGGAGAACACCTGCAAGTGATCATCAACGCAGGGTGCACAGGCGAAAAGATTGACACACATAAGGAGGAGAACATGAGAACAGCAGTTATCGGATTTCCGAGGATCGGAAGAAACAGAGAACTTAAATTTGCATCAGAAAAGTATTTTAGAGGCGAGATTAGCGAGAAGGAGCTCCTGGAGGTCGCCGATGCGATAAAGAAAGAAAGCCTTTTGAAGCAGAAGGAGGCGGGCATCACATATATATCGTCCAACGATTTTTCGTTTTACGACAACGTGCTCGACACAGCCGTTCTTTTCAACGTGATCCCGAAGCGGTACAGGGAGCTCAAGCTCTCTGCGCTTGATACGTATTTCGCGATGGCCAGGGGATATCAGGGCGAGAAAGGGAACGTCAAGGCGCTCGCGATGAAGAAGTGGTTCAACACCAACTACCACTACCTCGTGCCCGAGATTGAGGACGACACCGAGATCAGGCTCGTCGGCAACAAGCCCATCGAGGAATTTGAGGCGGCAGGCAGGATGGGCGTCAACACTAAAACAGCCATCACCGGACCTTTTACGTTCCTAAAGCTTGCGCGGTTCACCGGCAGCCGGACTGTAGATGATGTCGCCGATGCGCTTATCAACGCATATGTGGAGCTCGTGAAGGCTCTCGAGCGTAAGGGCGAGGGCATGATCGAGTTTGACGAGCCCGGGCTCTGCACAGATCTCACTCCCGCAGATATTGAGCTCTTCAAGGGGATCTACAACGTGATCCTCGACAACAAGGGTTCGGTAAAGATACTTTTACAGACATACTTCGGGGATATCAGGGACATCTATGACGAGGTCATAGGCCTTAGGTTTGATGCGATCGGACTCGATTTCGTTGAGGGGTCAAAAACCGCTGAGCTTGTAAAACGCTTTCCCAAGGACAAGATATTGTTCGCCGGTCTTGTGAACGGGAAAAACATCTGGAGGAACGACTACTCGAAGACACTCGCCATTCTCAAAAACCTTTCGACCGATGAGGTGGTCCTCGGGACATCCTGCTCACTCCTTCATGTGCCTTACACCCTCGAGGGCGAAACAGATCTTTCCGAAGACAGCAAGGCTCATTTTTCATTCGCATATGAGAAGCTTTCGGAGCTCAAGGAACTCGGCGAGCTCTTCGGTACGGATTTTGAGAAGGACGAGAGATTCATCAGGAACAAGCTTCTTCACGCCGGCAGGAAAAACTACGAGGACAGTGCCGTACAGGCAGCCGTTGCGGCGATAAAGCCCGAAGACTACGAAAGACTTCCGAAGTTCGAAGAGAGAGAAAAGCTTCAGAAGAAAAAGCTCGGACTTCCTCTTTTCCCGACAACAACCATCGGCTCCTTCCCTCAGACAGCAGACGTCAGGAAAAACCGTCTGGAGTTCAAGAAGGGTCTGAGGAGCAAGGAAGAGTACACAGAATTCAATAAGAACAAGATCAGGGAATGCATTAAGCTTCAGGAAGAGATCGGTCTCGATGTCATCGTTCACGGCGAGTTTGAAAGAAACGACATGGTCGAGTATTTCGGCGAGAACCTGAGTGGCTTCTTATTCACGAAGAATGCATGGGTTCAGTCCTACGGCACAAGATGCGTAAAGCCCGCGATCATCTGGGGAGATGTTGCACGCAAAAAGCCCATAACCGTTGAGTGGTCGAAGTTCGCCAAGAGCTGCACAGACAAGCCCGTAAAAGGCATGCTCACCGGCCCCGTGACGATCCTTAACTGGTCATTCCCGAGGGAAGATATCTCCATTAAGGAGAGCACTCTTCAGATCGCACTTGCGATCAGGGATGAAGTTCTCGACCTCGAGAAGAACGGCATCGACATCATCCAGATCGACGAGGCGGCTCTCCGCGAGAAGCTTCCTCTCAGAAAAGCCGATTGGTACAGCGGGTACCTTGACTGGGCGATCCCCGCATTCAGGCTCGTTCACAGCAAGGTAAAGCCCGAAACTCAGATCCATACGCATATGTGCTACAGCGAATTCACCGACATCATCCCCGCGATCGATGCGATGGATGCTGATGTCATCACATTTGAGGCGTCGCGCTCCGACCTGCTTATCCTTGACGCACTCAGAGAGAACAACTTTAAGACCGAGGTCGGCCCCGGCGTTTATGACATACACAGCCCCCGCGTTCCTTCGGTTGAGGAGATCGTTACGGCGCTCACAAAGATGAGGGAAAAGATTGAAGACAGCAAGCTCTGGGTAAATCCCGACTGCGGTCTTAAGACAAGAGGTGAGGAAGAAACTGTGAAAAGTCTTAAAAACCTTGTCGCGGCCGCGAAGATCATAAGAGGGCAAGCATGAAAGTATCTGAAATCTACAAAAAGAAAAGAGGGCTCTCATTCGAGATATTCCCTCCCAAAAAGGACACCGAGCTCCGTAATATAGATGCAACGCTCGAGGTGCTGAGCGATCTTCGCCCCGATTTTATAAGCGTTACATTCGGAGCCGGAGGCTCCTCAAACTGCAACAGGACGATCGAGCTCGCCAGAAAGATCAAGTACGGGTACGGGATTGAGCCGGTGGTTCACCTGACCTGCCTGCATTACGACAGGGATGAGATCGATCGTTTTGCGAAAGAACTCAGGAAAGAAGGGCTCGAAAATGTTCTCGCGCTCCGCGGGGACCCCTCTCCGACCGCTGCGGCCAAGGATACCTTCAGGCATTCATCGGACCTTATCTCGTACATGAAGCAGGAAAACGATTTCTGCTTTCTCGGGGCCTGCTATCCGGAGTGCCATCCCGAGTCCGAGAGCGTGGTCAGCGATATTAAGAGCCTTAAGAAAAAGGTCGAGGCGGGTGCCGAGGTGCTGCTCTCACAGCTCTTCTTTGACAACGACATCTTTTACCGCTTTCACGAGGAGTGCGAGCTCGCGGGGATCGATATCCCCGTGATCCCGGGTGTCATGCCCGTGATTAAAGCCAAGCAGATAAGCAGGATGGTGCAGCTCTGCCACGCTTCCTTCCCGAAGCGGTTCAAAAAGATCATCGAGAGGTATGAGGACAACGAAGAAGCGCTTTTCGATGCCGGGATGTCGTACTGCTTAAGTCAGATAATCGACCTGCTCGTGAGCGATATCAAGGGCATTCACCTCTATACCATGAACAATCCGGCGGTGGCACGAAGGATCTGCGAAGGGATAAAAAACATCGTGTGATCCCGTAAGAAAACGATCATCTGCCCGGATCACCGAAAAAAACCAGGTCATCTGCCCGGATCACCGTAATAAAACAGGTCGTCAATCCCGTGGATCGGGACTGACGACCTTTCATATACTCAGTTTTCTGAATATCTGCCGATCAATTATTTAAGAACCGACTTAACCTTAGCTACAACGTTTTCCGCAGTGAAGCCGAACTTCTCGAACAGCAGGTTCTGGGGTGCGCTTGCACCGAAGCCTGTCATGGTGAGTGTAGCACCGTCAAGTCCTACGTACTTGCCCCAACCGAAATCGGAAAGTGCCTCAACAGCAACTCTTGCGCGAACGTTCTTAGGAAGAACCTTCTCTTTGTAGTCATCGCTCTGCTCTTCGAAGATATCCATACAAGGCATGGAAACAACTCTTACGTCGATGCCTTCGTTTGCAAGGAGTTCCTTAGCTGCTACGCAGAGGCTAACCTCTGAACCGGAAGCGATAAGGATCGCATCGGGAGTAGCCTTCTTGGAATCCTCAAGGATGTAAGCACCCTTAAGAGCTTCCTTCGACGAGCCCTTAAGCTGAGGAAGGTTCTGACGTGTGAGCACGAGACCTGTAGGTGTCTCCTTTGATGTAACAGCGCTGTACCAAGCTGCAAGTGTCTCGGTAGCGTCAGCGGGTCTGAACATGTGGAAGTTAGGAAGTGAACGAAGCATAGCTGCCTGCTCGATGGGCTCATGTGTAGGTCCGTCCTCACCGACACCGATACTGTCATGTGTGAAGATCATGGTTGTAGGGATCTTCATGAGGCATGCAAGTCTGAGCATGGGCTTTGTGTAATCACTGAATACGAAGAATGTAGCAGCATAACCGCGGAGTCCGTAAAGAGTGATACCGTTTGCGATAGCTGTCATGGCCTGCTCACGTACACCGTAGTGGATGTTGCGGCCTGTAGCGTCATCCTTCGAGAAGAATGCTTCTTCCTTCATGTCGGAGATGTTTGAAGGAGCAAGGTCTGCAGAACCGCCGAAGAGACCGGGAACTGCATTCTTTACTCTGTTGAGGGCCATACCGGAGAGCTTTCTTGTAGCTTCGGGCTTGTCCTCGAACTTCCAGTAATCGGCATCGTCAAGAAGCTTCTTACCAGCGTCAAGATCAAAATCAGCATCGATAGCTGCCTTAAGCTCGGGGAACTTAGCGCAGTAATCTGCGTACATCTTGTTCCATGCTTCCTCTGCCTTAGCGCCTTCTGCGGCGAGTGCAGCGTAGTTAGCATAAACGTCATCGGGAACAAAGAAAGGATCAAGGCTTTCCCAACCGAGGTTCTCTTTGAGAGCCTTGACATTGTCATCACCGAGAGGCTCGCCGTGTGCCTTAGGGGATCCCTCTTTAGCGGGGCAGCCCTTACCGATGATCGTCTTGCACATGATGAGCGAGGGACGCTTCGTGTCAGCCTTAGCCTCCTCGATAGCCTTAGCGATAGCAGCCATGTCATGGCCGTTTTCTACAACGATAGTCTGGAATCCATAAGCGTCAAATCTCTTAACAACATCCTCAGCGAAAGCGATGTCTGTACTGCCCTCGATGGTGATCTTGTTGGAGTCGTAGATAACGATAAGCTTGGAAAGACCAAGTGTTCCGGCAAGTGAGAATGCCTCGTTACTGATACCCTCCATCATGCAGCCGTCGCCGCCGAGAACGTATGTGAAGTGATCGAATACAGGGAAGCCGGGCTTGTTGTACTTAGCAGCCATGTGTGCTTCCGACATAGCCATGCCGACTGCCATGGCCATACCCTGACCGAGAGGGCCTGTTGTAGCCTCAACACCCTTGGTATGTCTGTACTCGGGATGACCGGGTGTAAGTGAATCCATCTGTCTGAAGGATGCAAGGTCTTCTTTGGTAAGACCGTATCCGAAAAGATGGAGAAGTGAATAAAGAAGAGCCGAGCCGTGTCCGCCGGAGAGGATGAACCTGTCACGGTTTCTCCAATCGGGGTTCTTAGGATTGTGCTTCATCTCCTTGCCCCAAAGGGTGTAAGCGATGTCAGCGCAGCCGAGAGGAAGACCCGGATGGCCTGATTTTGCTTTCTGAATTGCGTCCGCTGCAAGCACGCGGATGGCATTTGCGGATTTTTGATCAATATTACTCATAGCGCGTTCCTTTCTCAATTGATTATTGACTGAAATCCCCACAATCATAGCACAATTGCGCGTGTTTTTCCATATGCTGAGTGAATTACTTTGTTAAAAAAGCAAAAACACCGCATTGGTTTATTAATCTTCCATAAAGTCCGTACCCAAACGAAGCTTCTTATCCGGATTCCGCCTTGTCTTTTTTTGTTCAAAATGATATGTTTGATTTGGTTACAGAATACAGCGCTTTTTATGAGCCGTCTTATGTAATTGCAAGAGCATATCAGTCGGAAGGATTATTAACTGCAGATACAATGGACAATATAACTGTTAAGGCATACGGAAAGATCAACATTGCGCTCGACATACTTGGGCGGCGCCCCGACGGGTACCACGAAGTCAGCATGATCATGCAGAGCGTTTCGCTCGCGGACGAGCTCGTTTTTGAGAAGACGTGCGAGCCCGGTATAACGCTTATGTGTACAAACTCGGAAGATCCCGGCGAAGCAACGCCCGGTAGGCTCTCCTCAGATGATCATTATTCTGCAGGGTCGCCCTTGCTTCCCCCGGGGGACAGCAACATTATCTGCAAGGCGTATAATGCCCTTAACGCGTATATCGCTTCCCGGAGCTGCGCGACAGATCACCAAATGTCCTTACACACACCGGCGGGTTCAGCTATAACCCCCCTCGGCGGAGTCAGGTGCACGCTCGTCAAAAACATCCCGATCGCCGCAGGCATGGCAGGTGGAAGCACAGATGCCGCTGCCACTCTCAAAGCGTTAAACGAACTCTTTTCACTCGGTCTCAGTAGTCAAGAGCTTGCGGACATCGCGGTTAAGCTCGGGGCAGACGTGCCTTACTGCCTTATGGGCGGGACCGCCCTTTCCGAAGGCATCGGAGAAAAGCTCACCGCTCTCCCCGCTCTTCCGGAATGCAGCATAGTGCTCGTCCATCCCCACATAAGCGTTTCAACCAAAGAAGTCTACGAAGCATACGACAGGGTAGATCATACATTCCATCCCGACATCACACGGATCAGACGCCGTGTCGAAGCAGGCGATTTCGAAGGGGTGTGCACACTTGCAGGGAACGTCCTCGAGGAGGCCACGATCCCCATGCACCCGCAGATCTCAGACATAAAAAAAGGCCTCGCTCACTTCAATCCCCTGTGTACACTCATGACAGGAAGCGGCCCGACCGTTTTCGCGTTGTTCCAAGACGAAAGCAAGGCAAAAAAAGCATCAGAGCACTTTAAATCGCACTCTGATGCTCTTGATGTATATGTGGTGCATCCCATGTAGACCACTTTTCCCCGAGTGCCTCACTAATAAAACGTGTACAGACCACTTTCCATAGTCTTTACGACCAGGTTCCATATTAATAACTAGACATATCAGTCTTGTTGTAGTATAACAATCCACGTAATAAGTAATTTTTGTCCAGTTATTTTCAAAAGGATGTATGGATTATGTCTGTTTCAATCAAAGAACTCTGTAAAAGGCTGAAAGAATACCGGATTAACTATCCTATGACGCAACAGGAACTTGCTGACAGATCAGGCGTCTCCGTAAGAAGTATCTCCAGATTTGAAAACTCCGGAGATATCACTTTGTCCAATTTTATTAAGTTGCTGGAAACCCTGAAGCTGTCCGAGAAGCTCAATCTTCTTATCCCGGATCAATCCAGGCGACCTTCGTATTTCCTTAATACGGAAAAACCCAGACAACGGGCAACTTCCGCTGCAAACACGAGAGCCGGCAGAACATTCAAATGGGGGGATGAGCAGGAATGATAAATACAGCTGAAGTAATGCTTTGGGGAACCTTAGTTACATGTAAACAATTTTTTTAACCCAACTATTTCACCCCCTATCTCATTCATCAGATCGTCTTGAAGACGCATATAACCCTCTTGGGTTTCATCCGTAAACTGTATATCCGTCGGTAAGAAAGCAAGTGCGTATATGTCGTCCGAAGAAAACCTGTATCCTCCGACCAGCGAATAAAGGCTTATAATATCCTCTTCATTTTTGGAGACATATACTGACAATAACGTTCCAAGAAGAATATCCTCGCAAGCATCAGCACAGTCCTTGGCCAAGAACTTGTATATGTGTGCTTCTCCTTCTATTTCTTCCGTAAGGTAAACATTCCTTATCCATCCACTCGGCAAAGTAATATCGAAGGAGTCTGTATGAATGCTTTCTTCAGTTATTAAGTCTTTTTCTGTATAACTGTCATTTTTCGTTTCCTCTTTGTAAGGATCCTCATTTACTTCTGTAAAAGGACAATTGGCGTAGTATTCTTCCAAAGAAAACCCCTCAGGGAATCTCGGTGCGATATAGCTCTCCTTATCCTCGTCAAACTCAAAATAAATAAACGATATCTCTCCGTGTTTATTTCTTACCCAGTACGGGTGTTTTTCATCGTATGGCGGGAGCTCATACGAATCTAAACTGTTCGACGGCCTATAATCCTCTGTAACATTGCCATCAAAAATAAAGTGTCGTTCTATAACGGGTACCTCATCCCTCACAACGACCTCTGATTTCCCCATTAAAACGCACGTCAACCCAATAATACATACCAGTATAATTCTTTTAACCATACTCATCCCCTTCTTTACCGAGTAATGATCAATCAACGGGTAATGGCTTGCTAAGAACTATAGAATGATAGAACTACAGACCCCAGACAACCAATACCCTGTAGATTATTATATTACGAAACAACCGTATTTCAATACACTTAGATATCTAAATCACTCTTTACCACTTTAATCAAAGCAAATCAAACTCTCTTTTTGCACAATTGGCCCACGCAAGAAACAGAAAAATCGAGCAGGTTGCCTCCTGCTCGATTTCCCCTATTTCTACGTCTGAAATATCACTAGCGTTTTATTTCGTATAGTTATCAAAATACCCCTGAATGAGTACGATCGGCGTCCCCTTGTCACCGCTGCCGGAAGTGAGATCGCAGAGCGATCCGATCAGGTCGGTGAGGCGGCGGGGTGTGGTTCCCTGGGAAACCATGTCGCCCACAAGGCTCTTGTTCTTGTCTGCAGCGAGCTGAGCGTCCTTCTCCTTGATACGCTTCGAGATCGCTTCCTTAAGCTCGTCACCCGAAAGACCTGCAAAGTCGTTGTCTGCAAGGTACTTGAGCTTGAGCTCGTTGGGCTGTCCGATAAGACCTTCCGTGAAGAAAGGAGAAACCACAGGATCGGCAAGCTCCCAGATCTTTCCGACGGGATCTTTAAATGCACCGTCTCCGTAGATCATTGCTTCCACATTCTTGCCCGTTGCGGCCTTGATGCCGTCACGGATCCTCTCAACAACGCCCTGGCAGTCATTGGGGAAGAGCTTGACTGTTTCCTCGGTAGCCTTGTTTGTTCCGAGAAGACCGAACTTAGAGTTGAAGCCGCTGCCGTCGACAGACTTGTTAAGGATGTCGTCGAGACCGTAAACGATCTTGGCGCCGGCAGCCTTAAGGAGCCTCTTGGAACGCTCACGTGTATGGATATCGCAGCAAAGAACACTGTCTGTGTACTTCAGGATGGTGCGGCAATCGTTTGCGAGTATAACCTCAGCCTCGCAGTCCTGGCTCTCGATCAAAGTCTTATAATACTCGATGTAATCAACGCCCGTGAAGGGATGCTTTACGATGCCGAAATAATCGCGGAACTGCTTCTCCGTAAGGATGTCTGTCCAGGGATTGATGCCCTTCTCATCGAGCGAATCAAGGTCGATGAGGTGATTACCTACTTCGTCCGAAGGGTAGGAAAGCATGAGAACGATCTTCTTCGCGCCTCTTGCGATACCCTTAAGGCAGATAGCAAAACGGTTACGGCTCAGGATCGGGAAGATAAGACCGATCGTGCCGTCGCCGAACTTGTCCCTGATGTCCTTGGCGATCTGGTCGCATGAAGCGTAATTACCCATGGAACGCGCAACAACAGCCTCTGTTACAGCAATAACATCCTTGTCGCGAAGCTCAAAGCCCTCGGACTTCGAAGCTGCGAGCACGCTGTCGATGACGATCTGAGCAATGTCGTCTCCCTGTCTGATGATGGGTGCGCGAACACCGCGTGAAACTGTTCCGATAAGTCTTTCGTTCATACACAATCCTCTTTCTGCGCCGCTAAAGTCTTTATTATTTCGGAGGCTGCGCCTCCGTCTTTTAACGCATATATGCAAGCAACGCGGATTTCATATATGCAGTACCGCTTGTTCATAGCATCATTTATCATCTGTACATCACCGATCATCTATCGGTATATGTTTATGATTACTATTTCCGGTCAAAACCCGTTTTGTCTGTCCTGTTTTGCGAACAACGAAAATTAATACGTCCGGTTCGGCTTTTCACTCAATTTATTTAGATGACGGATGATAAAGCGTCTTCTTCTGGTAAACGGGCTCACATGTGAGGTTTACACCAAGCTTTCTGAAGGTCGAAACATCAACCTGTGAAAGGATGACGCTCGAATGAACCTCGCATCCTTTGAGTTTTTCGATCTGCTGCATCGCCGTCTCAGCAACGCTGTCGGTTGCGGCACAGATCGTGAGCGCGATGAGCACTTCATCGGTATGAAGCCTGGGGTTACGGTTTCCGAGGTGATTGACCTTAAGGTCCTGTATGGGCTCAATAATAGCGGGTGAGATGAGCTCGATATTGTCATCGATCCCGCCGAGTTCCTTGAGTGCATTGAGAAGCATCGCTGAGGATGCGCCGAGCAGGGAGCTCGTCTTTCCCATGACGACTTTGCCACCGGGAAGCTCGATCGCTGCGGCGGGAGCGCCTGTCTCTTCTGCTTTCTTAAGCGCTGCCGCGATAACGGGGCGATCGGCGGTCGTGATGCCCGCCTGCTTCATGATGAGCTCGATCTTAAGGACCTGCTCCTGTGCTCCGGGCTCCTGATTTCTCTGCAGGAGCAGCGTGTTGTAGTATCTCCTGATGATCTCAAGATTGGCAGCCTTTCTGACTGCGTCATCATCAAAGATGCAGTAGCCGGCCATATTGACACCCATATCCGTGGGCGACTTGTAAGGCGATTCTCCGAGGATGTTCTCGAACATCGCGCTAAGAACGGGGAATACCTCAACATCGCGGTTGTAATTGACAGTAGTTTCGTTATATGCCTCAAGATGGAACGGGTCGATCATATTGACATCGTCAAGATCTGCCGTTGCTGCCTCATATGCAAGATTTACGGGATGCTTGAGGGGCAGGTTCCAGATGGGGAATGTCTCAAACTTCGCATAACCGGCCTTGATCCCGCGCTTGTTTTCATGGTAGAGCTGTGAAAGGCAGGTAGCCATCTTTCCGCTTCCGGGTCCGGGAGCCGTCACAACGACGAGCGAGCGCTCCGTTTCGATGTACTCATTCTTGCCGTAGCCTTCGTCGCTGACTATAAGCGGAATGTTGGCAGGATATCCGGGGATCGTGTAATGCTTATAGACCTTAAGGCCAAGGTTCTCAAGCTTCTGTTTATAGTTGATAACGGCGGGTCTGTCGGTGTAGCGTGTGAGCACGACGCTGCCGACATAAAGACCGTAGCCTCTGAATGCGTCGATGAGTCGTAAAACATCCATATCATAGGTGATACCGAGATCCCCTCTGACCTTGTTCTTTTCTATATCCGAAGCGTTGATCGCGATAACGATCTCCGCCTGGTCCTTAAGCTTTGTGAGCATGTTGATCTTGGAATCGGGCTTAAACCCGGGAAGAACTCTCGAAGCGTGGAAGTCGTCAAAGAGCTTTCCTCCGAATTCGAGGTAAAGCTTTCCGCCGAAGCTCGCGATCCTTTCCTTGATCTTTTCCGACTGCATCTTAATGTACTTGTCGTTGTCAAAACCTATTCCTGATCTCATGATGTTTTCCCCTGTCCCGGGCCTTAATCCCCGGATCTTAAACGAATGATAGAGTATGCTCTGCGGCACTTTCGCACCGCTTACAAAACAGAAATATTATAAGAAATCACGGTATTATTTTCAATAGAGGCGCACTACTTTTTACGGCGAATTGTTCGCTTCCACTCTCCGTTTCTTCTTATTTCATGCGCAATTATAGCAAATCTGTATTGTAATTTTTCTCTGCGTGGGTTATATTGAGGGGTGTGCGAGTATGCGCCTGCCCTTATGGCATATAGGCGTTATTACGGAACACATTCTCAGTTTTTATCGACGATTGACCGGAAGCGATCCCCCGGGACGCTTCCAAAAAGAGGAGAAAACGATGGATATATATGACATATTGACCCTGATCGGAGGCATCGGCCTGTTCCTTTACGGAATGAAGTATCTGGGTAAATCACTTGAACATCTCGCAGGTGCGAAGCTTGAGAAGACGCTCGAGAAGATGACTGACAAGCGTTACAAGGGCTTCTCCTTTGGTATCCTTGTCACTGCGGTCGTACAGAGTTCGTCGGCCACAACGATCATGCTGGTCGGTTTTGCGAACGCCGGGATCATGAAGCTCGTGCAGTCAGTTCCCGTTCTTCTCGGTGCCAACATCGGTACCACAGTAACTGGTCAGATCCTCCGTATCGGTGATATCTCCGGTTCGGGCAGTTCCCTGATCGGTCTTTTGAAGCCCTCTTCTTTCGCGCCGCTCATCATCGGTATCGCGGCATTCATCATGCTTCTCTCGAAAAAGAAGCGTCCCAATGATATCGCAGCCATACTCATGGGCTTCGGCGTTCTCTTCTTCGGAATGAACACGATGGAGCTCGCTCTCGAACCCCTCAAGTCATCCGAAGCATTCAGAGAAGCATTTACCACATTCGACAATCCCATTGTAGGCTTCGGTCTCGGTATCCTGCTCGCGATGATCCTTCAGAGCTCGTCTGCGGCAGTCGGCGTTATCCAGGCCGTTGCGGCAGCGACCGGAAGCATCACATATGCTGTGGCGATCCCCATGGTCATGGGTATAAGCGTCGGAAAGCTCTTCCCTGTAATCCTTTCAAGTATCGGAACAAAGCGTGTCGCTCAGCAGGTTACGATCGCACAGCTCCTCGTCAGCAGCTCCGGAGCGGTGGCCGGAATGGGTGTCGTCTACCTGATACTTTCGCCGCTCGGCCTCATCTCATGGGATACGGTTATGACGAGAGGTTCGATCGCCGATCTCAACACGATCTTCAATATCATCGTGAGCCTTCTCTTCTTCCCTCTTTGCGGAGTTGTCGCAAAGGTTGTGGAAAAGCTCCGTCACAGCGATCCGCCTTCGAAGATCGACCAGGAGCTTGCAGCGCTTGACGACCGCCTTCTCAATACTCCCGCGGTTGCGCTTGAACAGGCAAGGAAAGTCATCAACAGCATGGGCAGCGCGGTAGTCGAAAACCTCGGCCTTGCGATCAGACTGCATGAAGAGCCCGACTTCGAACCGCCCGCCATCCTTGAAGAAAACGAGCTGTTCCTTGATAAATCCGAAACATACCTTTCCGACTATATGGTCAAGATCACGGCATGCCGCCTCCGCGAGGACGAGCAAAAGCTTGCCTCCGAGATCATGCACAGTATCATGGACTTCGAAAGGATCGGCGACCACTGCATCAAAGTCAGCGAAGTCGCAACTTATAACAGAAACGAAAAGATCGAATTTTCCCAGAGCGCAAAGAGCGAGCTCAAGATCATATTTGACGCCGTGAGCGAGATCATCAAGAACACGGTTGATGCCTTTACTCTCGACGATAAGGAACTTGCGCACAACGTGGAGCCTCTCGAGGAGCTCACAAAGTCTCTCGCCGAGATCATCAAGCAGCGTCACATCAAGCGTCTTCAGTCCGGCAACTGTACCGTACAGAGCGGTATCTCCCTCACTGAGTGCTTAACGAGTCTCGAGCGTATCGCAGCTTACTGCTCAAACATCGCTCTCCACGTAATCGAGAAGCACACCGCAGGCGACGGCTTCGATATGCACAGCTACGCAAGCTTCCTTCACAACGAGTCACTTGATTACGCAAGGCTGTATGCACAGTATGAAGAGAAATATTTGAACCCGCTCATGAGTTTACAGTGAGGTAAAACATGGGGTGGACCCTGGGGGACGGGGGTTGTGGTGACCCACAGGGGACGGGGGTTATGGACCATCGTTTCGAACAGCGCCAAGTGACAAGACCTGGGAAACGATGGTCCACAACCCCCGTCCCCCAGTG
>JAEEGI010002184.1_pt1 | contig 48460 bp, 35 predicted proteins | sample 8958751 | NCBI WGS metagenome assembly JAEEGI01 (sample SAMN16246545, study PRJNA631951) | gut metagenome | biome: gut microbiome; feature: rumen; material: KS-attached | host: Bos | place: Iran: Karaj | collected 2018-10
TGGTCTTGCCGTCTCAGGCAACAGAGCCGGCACAACCATCCTTGCCACCACTGTCAACGGTCCCGACATCATCACCGGCGGTGCCTTCGGCCCCGAAGCCTCGATCATTGCCGTCCTCTTCGGCTCGCTCTATACGATTGTATTCCTAAAAAACCGTTACCGTCGCTGAAGTATAATGATCAAACATAATTGAAAACAAACAAGAAAACACATTGTCGAAATGACCGGTCAAGCTGATTTTACCGAAGTGCTGGACGTGGCCGCAAAGGCGGGACACATCCTACTGGAGAACGGAGCAGAGATTTCACGCGTGGAAGATATCATGAGCCGTATCGCATCACATTATGGTGTGGATTCGGGCAACTTCTATGTGCTCTCAAACGGCATCTTCACCACAGGTCATGCCAACAAGGTTTCAAAGTCTGGAGGGCAGGCTTCCACCTACGCCAACGTGGAATTCATCCCCATCAAGGGCATCCAACTGTCTAAAGTGGTTGCCGTGAACCGCCTGAGCTATGATATCGCCAATGGGAAAACAGGATTGGCCGAAGCGCGTGAACGTCTGGAACGTATCTGCTCGGCGGCGCCCAAACCGACATGGGAACAGATTTTGGGCTCTGGAATAGGAGCAGCAGGTTTCTGTGCCGTGTTTGGCGGAGGATGGGTCGAGTGTGGGGTCGCCCTTATCGTGGGGCTGCTGCTGTATGGCTTTGTGATGGGCGTGAGCAGCCGTTATTTTTCAAAGATTGTCAGCGGTGTCTGCAATGCCTTTTTGGCCACCATACTCTGCATTCTCGCATGGCGAATAGGCTCTGGGCTCAGCCTTGCCAACATCATCATTGGAGCCATCATGCCGCTGATACCTGGTGTGCCGTTCATCAATGGTGTGCGTGACCTGGCCAACTCAGACTACCTCGCCGGTTTTACACGTCTTACCGATGCGATGCTCGGTTTCTTCTGTATCGCCGTTGGAGTGTCGCTAGCTTTTATTCTTGACGGATCTATGCACAGTGGTGTGGCAAATCTCAGCATGGTGGTCAGCCCACAGACTGCCAGCCTATTCTGGCAAGTGATTGCTGCCTTTACCGGCACAGCGGCTTTCGCGCTGCTATTCGGCATCGACCGTGAGCATTATGTGCCTGCTGGCGTGATTGGTGCCATCGGGTGGGCGCTTTACCTGATTCTCGTGCGCCAGTTTGGTGCATCGCCCACAGGTGCCACTTTTGCCGCATCTACACTGGTCTGCATCCTGTCTCGCATCTCTGCCATTCCCTTCCGCATTCCGGCTCAAGGATTTCTCCTTTGCGGCATTTTCCCGTTGGTCCCTGGAGCCGGCATTTTCTGGTTTACTTATTACCTTACCGACGAACAGTTCAACCTCTCGTTACAGAGCGGTTGGGTGGCCAGCAAAATCGCCTTGGCCATTGTCTTGGGCATCATTTTGGCTATGGAACTGCCGCAGCGCCTTTTCTCCCACAACCACATGACCCATTGAGGCATAGTCGTTTTATCCAGAGGGAGAGTTGCCAACAAAGAAAAAACTTCAAAATCTCATTATATCAGAGAATTATGATGTAAATTTGCAGTCAATGACAAATAAATTTTACTCAAAATGAAAAAGGTTATTTATTTATGCCTATTGTTGGCCTGTGTTGGTTGCGTATCCAACACTGACAAGAGTTCCGAAGATGCATCGAAAGAAATCACAAAGACATTTGAAGATTTCGGGTTCTCGATTGCAGCACCATGCGATTTCAAGGCTTTACCACCTGTTGAGGATGGTGATACTACTAACTATGTGTTTGAAGGAATAGAGGGCGATTACCCCAATAACGCGACTCAATTCCTTATTGTGGTTAAAAAGACCCCGAGAGTTTTTGAAGAGTTATCAGAAGCGGAGCAAAACGAACAGATGGATAAGATCAAGACTTCTGACTTCCCGGAAATTCCAGGCTATCCCGCAAGCTACACCAATGTTGAGAAAGTTTCATTCTCAGACCATAATTATCCTGGTTATGTAGGTGATAACACTTATGTAGGTATTTATGGTCGTACAGTAGAGTTCAATAAAGGTAGATACATCATCTCTCTGTCAGTTATGGCCGACTCTTCTAAACAAGAGGCTGTACGTCAAAAATACGATAGATTCACCAGCAGTTTCAAAGTGATAGAATAAACTCAGGACATTGTCCGTTACGCATCAAGGCGGTTACCGTGCTTATTCCCAGAGTACGCTAACCGCCTTATACTAACAATTATTACTGTCTGGAAAATTTTTCGGTTTTGTCATCATTAAGACAGATCTTATCGCCTTGCGGGCGATAGCCCGATTTTTATTATGGCAATAGGCTGGATTGTTCTAATTTATAAATGCGGTTACCATGGTTCTTTTGATGGCTTTTTTTTAATTGTTCAGTTAAAAAAGTGGGGTTTCGTGTTTAAAAACGGGGTGGTTGTGTGTTATTATAGTGTAACATTCAAACAGAGAACGAAAACAACTGATGACGATAGACGCATTTGAGAACAAGGCAACACGGTTCAGAGGGCTGGCGCTGCAGGCGGCCGCAGCAGCGGGTGCCGATGCCGACACAGCCCAGGACATCGCCCAGGAAACGATGTTGCGCTTGTGGCAGATGCGTGACGATCCCCGCCTCTACAATCCTGAGGGCTATGCCACAGTGATTGCACGCCACCTGGCCCTGAGCCAGCAACGCCACAAACCGCCGCTCCCGCTCGACGAGCGGCAGGCCACGCAGCTCTCCACACAGACCACCCCCTCGCCGCTCGAGATCATCGTGCAACGCGAGGACGAGCAATGGCTGCAAGAGCGCATCCGCAACCTGCCGCCCACCCAACACGCGGTGCTGCACATGCGACAAGTGGAACACCGCACCAGTGTCCAGATTGCCAAGATACTAGGCATCAAGGAAACAAGCGTGAACACGCTGCTGGCACGGGCACGACGGCAACTGTTAGAAGAAATACGTCAATATAGAAACCAAGGACAATGAAACGGTATTCACAACATCAAATCAAGGCACTGCTCGACAAATTCATGAACGGGCAGACCACCGTGGAGGAAGAGGCCCTGCTGGCCGATTACTTCCGCAGCGGCGACGTGCCCGCCGAGTGGGAGGACTACCGAATCATGTTCGGCTACTTTGACCGCGGCATGGAAGGCGACCTCGTGCCCGTGGAGGAGACTCAACCGACGTTGAAACGGCTCATGGGCCGCCGGTGGTGGGGCATCGCTGCAGCTGCCTGCATCACTGTCGCCATCGTGGCAACTGCCGTGCTGAACCAGCCCACATCCACCACGACCGTGCCAGAGACGTCGCCCGTCGCTTCCAATGAGACCACGCCTATCGAGGAGACGCAAGATTTTGCGTCTCTACATGAGGCGGAGCCGTCATCAGAAACGTCCATCACACGACCTGTTAAGACGCAAAATCTTGCGTCTCAGTCCCGTTCCGCCCGTTCTTTCCGTTCAACCCGTCGCCTGCAAGCCGAAAATGCAAAACTCGCCCGTGAGAACGCACGCCTGCAACGCGAACTGGCCGACCTGAAGCGCCGCGCCTTCATCATCGACCTGGAAGCCAACGGATTCAGGGCGGTGCAAGGAGAGGATGGCAACATCGTGCTCATCGACATTGAGCAAGAGTTAGAAAATGAATTGAACAACCAACCCACAACCAATATCCCTGCATTATGAATACAACCAACCATATCATTATCGCGACGTTTTTCGCCCTGTTCTTGCCAACAATGGCCAGCGCCAACGTCTATGAGGACCGCCTGAAAGAGGCTTTTGACGACATCATCAGCGCCGTTTCCTTCCCGTTCAGCGACAAGGATCTCAGTCAGCTTCACAACATCTATTCCGACCCTGAGACCGGGGTCAAGGAAGGCCAACTTGATGTGTACAAGTTCACCATCGACAGCGAGAGCATGGACTTGATCAACAACGCCAAACGGGTTTATGAACAAGTGAACGGAAACAGCAATGCAGATGTCTTCGTCCTTTGGTGGAATGACAACGATGACAGTACTTTCCAGGGCTACAGGCTCTATTACAACCCTGATCAAACCATCGTCGTGGGTCTGGCCTGTGACCACTGCTACACCGTCGGCTTTGTTGCCCCTGACGACAAGCAGCATCGCAAGACCTACACGCTGGAATGGAGCAATATCGAAGGCAGCGACAGCATCAGCGGGCGTCTCATCACTACCTACGCCCCCATCAAGGCCAAAGCAACCGAAGGCAAAAGGATCAGCTCGGTGGTGATCAGTTCTGACGACTACGATAAGTTTATGGAAGAATTCCAAACCGGCATGGAGAAATACCAGCAAGGCATGGAGAAGTATCAGGCCGCAATGGAAAAGGCCAAAGGCCAATTGAATGATCTGGACGAGTTATCCGAGTTGTCCCAAAACAACGATTTATCTGACCTCCTTCTTCGCAGAAAGGACAACACGTCCAGCAAACCCAACGCCAATGACTGGATGAAAAAACTGCTTTTCTATATCAACAAAGTTCAAGAGAACGGCGACCGTTACCTTTACCTGTCCAAACTCTACGAGCTTTGCAAGGACACCGAGGGTCTCGATCAGACCGACCTGAAAATCGGCATGCAGCAACTCGCATCAGTCTATAAGCAACTCAAGGAAAAGAAAAAACTCAAGGAAAACGAACTCCTTTTCCTCGAGAGCATGGTCGATCTGCTTGAGAACAAAGTCAATAGTGTCCACTATTGGAATCCGGATTAGAGAGCCTAGATTATAAAATCCTGATTAGTGTTTAACTTATTGTTTCATGTGAAACATCGCATGAGACAGCCACTACTACACCCTATTATGAAACAATTATTAATAACCATTTTGCTGATTTTCAACATTTTGTTCGCTCATGCCGACATCATTAGCGGACGCGTCATCGACACCGACACCCGGGAAACTTTGCCCGGGGCAACGGTACAGTACATGAAACAAATCAATGAAACCAGCTTTTCAGGCAGCACCGTGATTGCCGACTCTCTTGGCCGGTTCTCGTTCTATACCGACGGACGTGTCGAGTTGGAGGTATCCATGCTGGGTTACTACAATAAGAAGAAAAATGTCATGGCGCTGTCCGACAGCCGCCGCGACACGCTCGACATCGGCGCCTTCGAGCTGAAGATGTCTTCACAGATGTTGCAGATGATCGAGGTCACGGGACATGCCCGACGGTTCACCATGCATGGCGATACCATCGTGTTCAATCCGTCGGCCTTTAGGTTACAAGAAGGCGCCCGACTTGACGAACTCATCAAGCAACTGCCTGGCGTTGAGACGGATGCCAATGGCAAACTGTGGTGGAACGGCAAGCCCATCCGCCTGACGATGGGCGACGAGAGCCTCTTTGGCGGCAATGACCTGATGAGCCAACTGCCTGCCGAGGCGGTGCAGAACATCAAAGCCTATAACAAAGCGTCGGAACTCAAGGAGCATACCGGCAATGACGACGGTAGCGAGGACATGGTGCTCGACTTGACCATCAAGCCGGGATTCCTCGACCGCTGGTATGGCGACGCCACTGCTGGCTACAGCACCCGCGACCACTATGAGGCCGATGTAATGATGAACCGTCTCTCCAAGAATGACCCAATCATGGTCTTCGGTGACGCCAATAATATGGCCAAGCGTCACAGGCGATACAAGGGCCAATATACACTGAGTTCAGGCAACGGTTTTGGCCAAGAGCAAGGCATTTCGGGCGGATATCAGCACAACTGGAGCCGTGAGCAGGGCAATAAGACACTGAAGAGTTACTATAGTATCAGTGGAGGACTGGCGCATGATGACAGGTGGAAAAATTCGGGAAAGGAAACCGAAAATTACTTCCCTGGCGAAGCACAGAGTTATAGCAAGACGACGGGCTTTGACCGCAGCCACTCGTTGAACCCGACAATCCTGGGCATGGTGCGATGGAGACCCGACACGACCAACATGTTTTTCGTGTGGGCACAACTCGAATACGACAACAACCGTTCCGTCAACAGGCAGGAGACCGAACAGTCGGTGGATTCAGGATACGGCTACACCCCAACGATCAATCAACACGTCAATACGCTCAACCGTGGACACGAAACCAAACTTATCGCTACTGGAGACTGGACGCATTTTTTCAAAAACGGCTCCCTCAAAATTGCTGGAAGACTGAACTATGCCGACAGCAAGAGCAAGCAGTGGACCGACCGCGCCATCACCGACTATCAAAGCGACTTCTCATCGACGCTCAGCCAGTATGCCATCGAGCCTTCATCAAAGTTCGCATTGAATGGTAGCACGACCTATCAGCACTGGCTCACCAAGCAGTGGATGCTCACTATGGACTATCAATTGGACTATAACAACATTCGGATAGATCGTGAGTTCACGACCGACGGCATCGCCGATGCCGCCAACTCGTTCAACAACCGCTACCACAGCACGAGCCACACCGTCACGGCCGGCTCGACATTTAACATCGGCCAAGTGCAGTTGTTGCCCAGTGCGGTCTTGAATTGGAACCGTGAGCACCAGGACTACCGTCGGGCAATGCTTGACACGACTGCAGTCAGGAAGAGTTTCAAGATTGAGCCATCGTTCAAGTTCTCATGGAAAATGAACAGCGGCATGAACTTGGAGTTGAATTACAGTTACAAGACCATGCGTCCCGAACTGCTCCAGACCATCGGCTATCGTGACTTGAGCGATCCTTTGTTCATTATCGAAGGTAATCCCGGCCTGAAGGACAGCCACACCAACGAATTCCAGATGAGTTATAAGGCCATCGTGCCCAGCAAGCAACTGTCAATCGGCTTCAACGCCAAATACAGCACAACAGACCACAGCAACATCACGGCGCTCAGTTATGACCCTGCGACCAACGTCTATACCAGCCGTCCCGAGTCGGTGACCGGTAGTCGCACGTGGGAAGTGAATCTCAACTATGACCATGGCTTGGGCAACTACTTCCGCCTGCAGAACGACCTCAAAGTCACGGGAGGACGCTACTACGGTTACTTGACCATGCTGCCCACTCACGAGGAGCGTATCCTGAACCGTCAGACAAGCGTTCACCCCAAGGACAAACTGACCGTGTCGTTTGACCACAACTGGATCAAGGCCTCGGTATTTGCCGAACTCAATGCCGAGCAGTTACGTTTCTCGCAGTCGTCCATCCAGAACACGACACTGTGGAACAACAATTATGGCATGGAGTTTGAGGCCAACTACCGCAACTTTGTATTCTCTTCCAGTCTCACCGAGGCCATGCGGCGCGGCTATGCCTCAAGCGGCATGAACCGTAACCGCCTGCTCTGGGATGCTTCAATTACTTGGAAAATCCTGAAGAATAAAGCCAACGTCAGGCTCTTTGCCGATGACATCCTCAACCAGGACGACTGGCGCTGGAGCAACCAGACAGCCTATCAGCAGACCAACGAGTGGCAGGACACGCTGCACCACTACATCGGCATCTCGTTCACCTACCACCTCGACGCCAAGAAGAAAGATAATTAAAATCATTGTTACTACAGTAAACCTGCTTCTTTGCGGTTATAATCGCGGTTTTATAGCTTCTTCTCGCGATAATAACCGCAGTTTTTCTATGTTTTGTGAGGTAATTAGAAAATTTGATTACCTTTGCCCCAACAGAAAAATATTAATAACTGAAAATTGACAATGAAACAGATGAAGCAATGGTTAATGGTTGCCGCTGTGGTTGCACTGTGCGGCATGATGACGGGTTGCAAGAGCAATGCCCAGCACCCCGTGAATGGAACAATGGAAGAGGCTGTCGCCCCTGGCGAAGCGCCCCAAGCAGTAGTGGACTTGATGAAACATGTCAACATTGACGACCGCTACGAGACGCTGATGGAGGATAAGACCACGGGTGTGAGCGTTTATAGCCTGCTCAACTGCAGCGACTCAGTTTCGAGTGAGGGCTATGGTATGGTTGTGGCCAAGGGAGACGTGAAGACCGCATTGCCCCAGTTGCGCCACGGCCGCATGCCACAAGCACGCTATGATGCTACCACGGGTGACCTGTGGATCCGGGGTTGCGACACAGAGGGTACAGGTGTGAACGTTGAGCGTCCCTACCTGCTGCGCTTTGGCGACGACGGATATGCCAGCATCGTCAACTCGATTGACCCCTACGAGATGCAGGAAGCCATGCGCAAAGTGCTCACCTATAGTATCAAGAATCAGGAAATCACCTTCTACTGCGAGGGAAAGGAAATCGCTAAGGCAACCAACACGATCGAGGACATGGGCGGCTTTATGGACGCTGCCATTTACATCGGCGAGCAGATCTATTACAGCATTGAGGGCCCGCTTACGGTCCACGTCACCCCAGGCATGAATTTCGTCGTGGGCAAGGTGCTGCACTACGAAGGCATGCCTACCATCAGCGCCACCGTCACACTGGATGAGAAAGGCGGTATCACGCTGAGCGACTTCGAGGCGGTGAAAGAACCTTAAACAGGAGGGAGTGCTCACTCGACAGCAAGTGGCGAGTAGCTTTTTTATCATCAGACAATCATGACAACATGATGATAGTGTAAATCCTCCTTTATCAGTAATTTCCACATCGAGGCGAGGTCCCATCATGCGGCATCGCCTCGATAACTTTTTTTAGTAATAAAAAGTAGGAGTTTTATTTGTAGTTATCATACTGCAGTCACTATCTTTGCCAGACATAACTAATTCATTATTAACACCATCAAAAATTCCAACCATGTTTAACAAAACTTCTAAATTCATCATGTTTTTGATGGCTTTGCTCCTGTCAAGTGCATCTGCATGGAGCGCACCGCGCGACAAGCAAGCCATGTTGCAATCGGCTAGACAAGCCCTAACGACAATGACCGCAAGCGGTCATCGCTTCAATGCCTCATCGCCACTGATCGAGTCACGGGTAACCAGTGCCTACACCCTCTATCAAACTCATGAAGGGGCCTTTGCCATGATTGCGGCCGACGACCGCCTGCCAGCCGTCCTTGCTGTGGGCGACAGCCGTCCATCGGGGGCAGCACAGGCCAATCCAGGCTTTGAGTGGTTCTGCTCGAGTATTGAGGAAGTGTCACGCATCCTCACGAGCAGAGAGATGTCCTTCACGACCACCCTGCCCGACCCGGCCAAGTATCCGGCCAAAGTGGATGCGCTGATCACATCACAATGGGGCCAAGATGCTCCTTACAGTTACTGGTGCCCGACGGGCTATGGTGAAATCTGTGACGATTACACACCCGATGTTGTCCATTGCTGCGTTGGATGTGTGGCCACTGCCCTTGCCCAAATTGTCCGCTATTACCGCTTTCCCGACCATGCCGCGGGGACGGCAAACTTCCTGATCGGTAACCAGGAAGCCACAGCCAGCTTTGACGCAACCTTTGACTGGGACAATATGTTGGACTCTTACCCCGAGGGGCAGTACACCGAGGCACAGGGGCGTGCCGTGGCTTTGTTGTCCTATGTCTGCGGACTTATTAGCTGGATGAACTACGCCACCAACGAGTCAGGGTCCAGTAATGTGGCCGCCGTGGCAGGTGCACAGAACTACTTCGGTTACAGCAAGGATGCCGCCACTGTCGTGCGCAGCGACTACAGCGAGCCCGACTGGATGGACATGGTCTATAACGAACTGAGTCATCAGCGCCCCTTGTACTATCAGGGCGTTCATCTCAACTTTGATCCGTCAACTGGCCTGGTGGCAGCTGGCCACTCATTTGTCATCGACGGATATAACGAGCAGGGAATGGTTCACGTCAACTGGGGATGGTATGGCAACTACGACGGCTACTTTGACATCGCCTTGCTTGACGTGCGGGATTTGCAATTCAATTCCTATCAAGACATGGTTATCAACTTTGTGCCTGGCGCCAGTCAGGCTGTTGTCACCGGAGATGTCAACGATGATGGCATCATCAACATCACCGATGTGACCTTCCTCATTGACTATCTGTTAAGCGATGATTCGACGCTAATCAATATGGCCAATGCCGATGTCAACGCTGATGGCACCGTCAATATCACCGATGTGACGAAACTCATCGACCTGCTGCTCCAGCAATCCTGATCTGGTCGAAAACAAGAAAACGACTGAGAGGGCTGGTTTTCGACCCTCTCAGTCGTTTTTTAATGCTTTCGCAGTGCCCGCGGGCTGATTTATTTGCCGCCCATAGCAGTCTTCTCGGGATTCAACTCACCGATGGGCAGACCGCTGGTGACCGACGAGCTGCGGCGCATGATGTCCTCCATACTGTCGATGACGTTGACGATGAAGTCGCCCAGTTTCTCGGCCTCGCAGACGATATCCATATAGAAGATACCGGCCTTGTAGGGATACTTCTTCTGGTTGACGTTCTCGATGTTCTCGGTGCGGCAGGCGTTGCGGAAGTTGTTGATTTCGCGTTCCTTGTTATAGCTGCGCATGAGATCCTCAGCAGTGACATTGTCGATGTCGCTGAGCACGGCAAGCATGTTGGTCATCGCCTCGCTCACGAGCCTGAGCATCTCATCGATGTTGGCATAGTTGTGCTCGTTGAAGTGGGCATCGGCCTGCTCCTTGCGAACGAGGGCCTTCGCGATGTTGTTGCAGCTGTCACCGATGCTCTCCAGCTCGCTGATGATGCTCAACAGGCTGGCCACACGGGCCTTGGCCTGACTGCTCAAGCGGCCGTCAAGCACCTTGTTCAGGTAACTGCCGATCTCAAACTCCATGCGGTCGGTGATATCCTCATATTTCTCTACACGCTGCAAAATCTTGTTGAACTCGGGTGTGCCCGTCTTGGTGTGAACCAGCTCCTTAACCATGCCCAGCATGCGCTCAACACGCGTAGCAAACACGACAATCTCGCGTTGAGCCTGGTCGATGTTCAACTCGCTGGCGCTCATCAGACCACCCTGGATATACTTCAGCTGGAACTCCTCGTCTTCCTTCTTCTTGCTCTTAATGATGGCGTTGAGCAACTTGACATAGAGTTTGGTGAACCAAATCATGATGAGCAGGTTGCACAGCTTGAAGATGGTGTGGAACATGGTCATGCCGATGGACATAGCCACCTGTTCCTTGGCCAACAGTGCGCTATCGGTGCCGGCCTTCACGTTATTATAGAGCGCCAACGGATCGCCCAAGCCGAACACGTCGGTGGTCACCCAAGTCACCATCGACACAAACGGTTTGAAAATAGCCAACAGCCACACGGCACCGAAGAGGTTGAACAGGGCATGGCCCAACGCGGCCTTCTTGGCCTCGGCATTTCCGCCCAGCGACGCCAGCAACGGTGTGATGCTGGTTCCGATGCTGGCACCCAGCACCATCGCACACGCGATGTCAAACGAAATCCACCCCTTGGCCGCCATAATCAGCACGATGGCAAAGGTGGCGGCACTCGACTGGATAACCATCGTGATCAGCCAACCCGCAAGGGTGAAAATCAGGATGGACCAGAAGCCCATCGACGTGAACTGCTGCAAGCCGGCAAAGACTTCGGGCGACTTGGACAGGTCAGGCACATTGGCACTGATGGCATCAAGACCCATGAACAGGAAAGCGAAACCGATGAGCAACTCACCGATGTTCTTGTAGTTGTTGCGCTTGATGAAAAGCATGGGAACAGCAAACGCCAGCAAAGGCAGCAGGAATGCCGACATCTTGACCTTGAAGCCAAAGATGGCAATGATCCACTCGGTGAACGTCGTACCCAGCGCGGCACCAAAGCTCACCGCCAGCGATTGCTCGAGCGGCATCAAGCCGGCATTGACAAAACTGACGACCATCGATACCGAGGCCGACGAACTCTGAATCAACGCGGTAATGACGACGCCCGTGACAACAGCAAGAAAACGGTTCTTGGTCATCCAGGCAAGGATGGAACGTAAACGACTACCAGCGGTTTTCTGTAAACCCTCGCTCATGATCTTCATTCCGTACAGGAAGAGACACACGGCACCCAGCAAGGCAAGGAAATCGACTAAGGTGTACTCCATTGAACAGCAAGTGTTAGTGTAGTTATTATAATTTCGTTACAAAATTATAACAAATAATGCAAACAGCCAATAGGTCATGCTCATGATTTTTAGTCATCACAATGATTTCGATTGCATAAAACAACATTATATGTGATAAAATGCCCTGTTTGACACATTAATTACAAAAAGCTCGGCCATTATTCAATATAGGCCAGCAAAAAATACTATCTTTGTACATTCTTGCCGGACAAACCTGTTATCGTCCGCGCATTGTTATTAACCTTTAATATGATTATTGTTTTATGACAAAATTCTACGCTTTCTTCGCTTTGGCAGCCGTGGCTGTTGGAGCAATGGCCCAGGACTTCGTGACCGACGGAACTGGCAACGTGTACACTTTCAATGCATTGAGCCAGATTGAGGGCACAGGTGTGACCTTGCAGGATGACGGCTCCTATCTGGTGAGCGCCGACTTCACCATCGCCGAGGGCGACGTGCTGCAGTTGCAGAACAACGATGTCATCAAGATGGCCGACGGTGTGAGAATCACCCTTGACGGTGATGCAGACTTCGCTCCTGCCGACACCGCCGTCGTTACCCGCGACGTCGAGGGCAGTAAGCCCAAGGGCTTCTGGATGATGGGCGAGAACGGCAAGGCCACTCTCAAGAACGTGACCTTTGAGTATGTGGGTGTTGTCTTCGGTGGCCTGAACAGCAGTCTGACTGCCGACAACTGCACCTTCACACTGCACAACGGCAAGTCCTCCAGTTCGGGTGCACTGTCGTTCAACGCATCGTGCGGTGGCAACATCGTTGAGAACTGCTACTTCATCGAGAACACCCTCAACGCCATCGGCAACGGTGCCACCAATCCCGTGGGCATCATCATCCGCAACTGCCTCTTCTGGCACAACACGACCGACAACCGCAACAAGCCTCAGATTAACCTGACGGTGGGTGGCGACTATGACGTGCTCATTGCCGACAACGACGTGATTGGTGGTCAGTTCACCCTCTCGGGCGGCATCGGCCTGAGCAACATGATGGGCTTGGCTCACACCGGCATCAACATCATCGAGAATAACTACATCGCTGACAACCGCTACGGCATCACCACCATTGGCAGCGTTGACGCCATCATCCGCAACAACGTGATGATCGACAACTGCTACGAGACCAACCCCAATAACGGCGGCAGCTGTGTCAGCATCTACGACAGCAGCAGTAGCGCCAACATCTACATGGAGGGCAACTGGATGGAAGGCGGCCTGTGGGGCATCACCGTGCCCACCGGTGCTCCCAACATCAACCTGGGCAAGGTCGAGGACCCCGAGGCCGAGGACTACAACCCCGGTAACAACACCTTCGTTAACAACGGCAATGGCGGCGTGCTCTACGACCTGTTCAATAATGGCACTGCCACCATCTGGGCACAGGGCAACACCTGGAACGTGGCCGAACAGACCGAGGAGAACATCGAGGAGGTCATCTACCACCAGGTAGATGACCCCAGCAAGGGCCTTGTCATCTTCATGCCTGCACACCAGGATGATGACACCGCAGTCGAGGAAATCAACGCAGCACAGCCCTGCGACAACCGCTACTACAACCTCATGGGCATTCCCAGCGAGGCTCCCACAGCCCCCGGCATCTACATCCACCAGGGCAAGAAGATCCTCGTGAAGTAATCCCTTCGACACAACCCTTGGCAAAGGGAAAAACAACCAATACAAAGCCATCCGGCCTGTAGCGGGTATCTAAAAGACAACCGGGACAACTTGAACAACTTTTTTACAGGTTGCTAAAGTTGCCCCGGTTCTTTGATATCGTGTGTGCAATACGAAATACCAAAAACTAATATTTTTAGTTTTATTAACTAAAATAATTTGTTTTATAACTAACTTATTTAGTTACTTTGCGTCGTGAAACATAAAAAAGGCTCAAATCATGAAACAGTTGACACAAAAAGAAGAGGAAATCATGGAGCGGATGTGGGACCATGGCCCCATGCTGGTGCGCGAGCTGCAAGCTTGCTATGACGAGCCCCGCCCCCATGTGAACACCTTAGCCACATTAATGAAGATACTGGAGGAAAAAGGTTTCCTGGGCCACAAGGCCATCACGTCACGCTGCTTCCAGTATTTTGCCTGCATCAGCCGCGACGAGTACCGCGGCGGCTCGTTGACCAACGTTGTCAACAAGTTCTTTGGCAAGTCCTACCTGAGCGCCGTCTCAGCCCTGGTCAAGAGCGAGAAAATCAGCGTGGAGGACCTGAAAGAACTCATTCGTGAAGTGGAAGAGAACAACCAACAGTAAAAAACCTCATTCGCCATGTTACTCATGTATCAACTCAAAGTCGGCTTGTGCCTCATCGCCTTCTACCTGCTGTGGAAGCTGTTGCTCAGCCGTGAGACATTCCACCGCTTCAACCGCATAGCCTTGCTGGCGGTCATGGCACTCGCTATGGTGTTGCCGTGGGTGCGAGTGTCGCTAGATGTCGCCACTCCTGTATCCAAAGGAATGGTGATGCTCAACGAAATCATCGTGAGCCAAGATGGAGCCACCCAGTTCCACCAAGCAGCTTCTTCATGGAATATGGTGAACGTGGCCACTTTGGTCTATTTCATCGGGATGGCAATGGTGGCCGCGTGGCTGCTGCACAGCCAATGGAGCCTGCGCAGACTGATGAAGAAAGGACGTAAAGAGTCACTTCCAGGTGGAATCACATTGCATGTGGTTCCCGGCAATCAAGCACCATTCAGCTACTTCAAGCACATTGTGATCAACGAGCAGGACTATCGCGATAACCCGCGCGAAATCCTTATTCATGAGCAGGCACACATTGGTCTGCGGCACTCCTGGGATGTATTGTTCATCGGTTTGGTGACCATGTTCCAGTGGTGGAATCCTGCCGCATGGCTGATAGGCCATGAATTGAGGCAAGTGCATGAATACGAGGCCGACCAGGCAGTGCTCAACAATGGCATCGATGCTCGGCAGTACCAGTTACTGCTGATAAAAAAGTCCGTCGGGGACCAGCTATTCTCGATGGCAAATAGCTTCAATTATCAATCTTTAAAAAAGAGAATCCGTATGATGTCAATGAACAAAAGCAGCCAATGGAATAGATTGCGTGCGCTGGCTGTGGTGCCCGTGATAGCATTGGCGATGTTGGCCTTTGCCAACCCCAAGAGTGTAGCAGCAGTGACGGCGAATGTTCAGCAGGACCGAACTGCACAGTCAGAAGAGCAGTTGCCAGAACTCGTCATAGTAGGCATGGGGCTCGACAAGACTGCCGATGTTGAGGCAGATTCCCAGGCCGATGATATGATGACCGAGGAGCAGGCACCCGAAGAGACTGCCCCCCAGTCCAAAAAAGTCTATGAATCTGTCGAAGAGATGCCCCAGTTCCCTGGTGGCCAGGAAGCACTGATGTATTTCCTGCAGAACAACGTCAAGTATCCTGAGAATGCCGCCAAGAACAATATTCAGGGGAGAGTGGTGGTACAATTCGTTGTTAATGAGAACGGTGAGGTGAGTGATGTGACTGTCGCCCGATCGGTGGATGATGAACTTGACGCCGAGGCCATCCGCGTTGCCAAGATGCTTCCCAGGTTTGAGCCCGGCCGCATAAACGGGAAAGCTGTAGCGGTGTATTACGCGTTACCCATCAGTTTCAAGCTCCAGGAAAATCCAAACGACAAACAATAGGCCCTCCTGTTAAGGCAGATCAGTTATTAAAGTTGACTCAGGCAGCTCGACAAGCCCAAAACGGTTGTTCAAGTTGTCTGAGTCGCTTTTTACAGAAGCCCGGAAGCACAAGGCAATCATTCACCGAAAATCTGTATTTCTTGTGTTTCTTGGCTTCAATCCCGCGATTAAGCAAACTTTTTTGTAACTTTGCAGGCTCAATTAAAAGAATAACAACAAACTACATAACAAAAACATTAAAATGGATAACGAGAAGAAATTTGCGCGGACGCTGGTGACGACGGCGTTGCCCTATGCTAACGGACCGGTTCACATCGGCCACCTGGCCGGCGTGTATGTGCCTGCCGACATCTATGTGCGCTACCTGCGCCTGCAGGGTGTGAACGTCATGTTCGTCGGCGGCAGCGATGAGCACGGCGTGCCCGTGACCCAACGTGCCCGCAAAGAGGGTATCACCCCGCAGCAGGTTGTTGACCGCTACCACACGATCATCAGGGACTCCTTTGAAGAATTGGGAATCTCCTATGACATCTACAGCCGCACGACCAGCAAAACGCATCACCAGTTTGCTGCCGAGTTTTTCCGCAAACTCTATGATGACGGTAAGCTTATCGAGAAGGTGACCAAGCAGTTCTATGACGAGCAGGACGGCAAATTCCTCACCGACCGCGACGTTGAGGGTGAGTGCCCCTACTGCCACCATCCCGCCGCCAAGGGCAACCAGTGCGAGGACGGCTGTGGCCGCGACCTGGACCCCACCGAGCTCATCAACCCTCATGCTAAGGACAGCGACCATCCCCTCGTCCTCAAGGACACCACCAACTGGTTCCTGCCCCTCAACGAGTATGAGGGCTGGCTCAAGGAGTGGATACTTGAAGGTCACCAGGAGTGGCGCAGCAATGTCTATGGCCAGTGCAAGTCATGGCTCGACAACGGCTTGCAGCCTCGTGCGATGACGCGCGACCTGGACTGGGGCATCCCCGTACCCGTCGAGGGTGCCGAGGGAAAAGTGCTCTACGTGTGGTTTGACGCACCCATCGGCTACGTGAGCAACACCAAGGAACTGTGTGATGCCCAACCCGATCGCTGGGGCACATGGCAGCAGTGGTGGCAGCAAGAGGACACTCGTCTCATCCACTTCATCGGCAAGGACAACATCGTGTTCCACTGCATCATCTTCCCCACGATGATGAAAGCTCATGGCGACTATGTGATGCCCGACAATGTGCCGGCCAACGAGTTCCTGAACCTCGAAGGTGACAAAATCTCGACAAGCCGCAACTGGGCTGTCTGGCTGCATGAGTACCTGCAGGACTTCCCTGGCAAACAGGATGTGCTGCGCTATGTGCTCACCGCCAATGCTCCCGAGACCAAGGACAATGACTTCACTTGGAAGGATTTCCAGGCCCGCAACAACAACGAACTAGTGGCCATCCTGGGCAACTTCGTGAATCGCGCCCTGGTACTGACCCACAAGTTCTGCGGCGGCATCGTGCCCGAGGCCGGCGAATTGACCGACGTGGACCGTGCTGCAATCGAGGAGTTCAAGGGTGTGAAAGCTGTCCTGAGCGACCATATCGAGCACTTCCACTTCCGTGAGGCCTTGAAGGACGCTATGGACTTGGCCCGCATCGGCAACAAGTATCTGGCCGACACCGAGCCCTGGAAGTTGGCAAAGACCGATATGGCCCGCGTGCAGACCATTATGAACGTGGCGCTGCAGATTACCGCCAACCTCTCCATCGCCTTTGAGCCGTTCCTGCCCTTCAGTGCCGCCAAACTGCGCAGCATGATCGGTATGGAGCGTGTTGAATGGGATCGCTTGGGCAGCATCGACATCTTGCCTGCCGGCCGTCTGCTGGAGCAACCCGTGCTGCTGTTCGAGAAAATCGAGGACGATGTCATCCAAGCGCAAATCGACCGTCTGGAACGCATCAAGCAGGAGAACATCATCAACAACTTCAAGCCTAAGCCAGTCACCACATCATGCACCATCGATGACTTTGCCAAGCTCGATATCCGCGTGGGCACTGTCGTGGCGTGTGAGAAGGTGAAGAAAGCCGACAAGCTGTTGAAATTCACCATCGACGATGGCATGGCAGGACGCACCATCATCAGCGGCATCGCCAAGTGGTATGAGCCCGAGGAGCTAGTGGGCAAGCAGGTGTGCTTCATCGCCAACTTCCCGCCCCGCAAACTCAAGGGCATCGAGAGCCAGGGCATGATCCTCAGCGCCGAGGATGCCGGCGGACGCCTCGTGGTCATCGGCCCGACAGGCCCCGTCAAGCCCGGCTGCCAGGTAGGATAATTCAAGCGGCATGGGCCGCTTGAAGTTTAGGGTTTAGAGTTGAGTGGTTAGAGAGGATTCTCTGGCCACTTGCTTTTATAAATAAGTATAAGAGTGAGCTGAAAGCCTAAATGTGTTAAAGAAGGTTAAATATTAAGCAAAAATTTGGTTTATATTATAAACCGCTTTATCTTTGCATCGAAATCAGAGTGGTGAACGCATGAGCTGCTCTTTTTTAAGAGATTAATAGTTTATATTATAAACCGCTTTATATCTAAAGCACAATTTGTGATAACGATGGATACTCAAACTTTACAACAAACCAAAAAGGCTTGTGCCCGTGGACAGAAACGCGGCTTGCACTTCATCCTCGCCTCGGTCATCATCTGGGCGCTGGTTGCCATAGTTCACTTCAGCGGACTGTCTATCGAGACCAAGAACCTGTTGACTTTTTGCTGCACGTGCCCGCTGATGCCGCTGGCCTGGTTGCTGTCCAAGCCGCTGAACATCACTTTCAGCGACAAGCTGAATCCGTTGTCGTCACTGGGCATTGTGCTGTCAATGGCCCAGATACCCTATCTGCTGATCGTGATGTGGGTCTATGCTGCCATGCCCGAAAAGATGGTGATGACCCTGGCAATGGTGTTCGGAGCACATTTGCTGCCGTTCGGCTGGCTATATGATTCCAAGGTCTATAACATCATGTCGGGTCTCGTCACCATAGGAGCGCTGGTTTTAGGCTTGATGTTCCCGCCCCAAGTCCTTGCCCTGTGCATGATGGCGGTGGAAATCATCTTCTGCCTGCTGCTCCACCTTGAAAACAAGAATCTCAAGTAGTATTTATTATCAAATCATATTTTATTCATCTCTAAAACAATTCAAGTTATGGAAGACAAGAAAATGACCGAGAAAGAAAGTCTCGAATTGATTACCTCTATGATTCAGCGCACCCGTGAGCGCTATGTGGGCGACGGCAACATCATGCTGATGTGGGGTTACCTGTCGGTAGTAGTGGCCGCCCTGGTATGGATCTTGTTAGTGAAAACTCACAATCCGTTATGGAACTGGCTGTGGTTTGCCATCGGAGTTATCGGCGGCATCGCCACGCCCATCATGGATAAGAAGCAACGCGTGAAATCTGGCGTGAAGAGTTATTCCGACAAGCTTACTTCACAGATTTGGACCATTGTAGGTCTATCGGCCTTCGTTGCAACGCTGTTCTGCCTGGGATTTTCTCTGCTCAAGGGCTACGACGCGTGGAAGATGATGTTTGCCTTCGCGCTCATTATCGTGCCGATGGCCGAGATGGCTCAGGGCATTGTCATCAAGGAAAAGTCGCTGGTGGCTGGCGGTGGCATCGGTCTGGCATGCGGCATCTTCATTGTCTGCTGCATTGCTGCTGGAGTTCCCTTGTATGCAAGTTTAATTATGCCGCTGTTCATCATTGCCTTCATCTGCATGATGATCATTCCGGGACACATCATTAACCGTAAAGCCAAGTTACAGCGATGAAAGAGTTGGATCCCATCCTTCACTCCCAGTTGCGGCTGGCAGTGATGTCCATCCTGATGAATGTGGACGAGGCCGACTTTGTCTACCTCAAGGAGCAGACCGAGTCCACCGCAGGCAACCTGAGCGTGCAACTCGACAAACTCTCTGCAGCCGGTTACATCACCGTCACCAAGGGCTTTGTCGGCAAGAAGACGCGCACGACTTGCCAGGTTACTGAGCAAGGCCGCAAGGCCTTCGAGGAGTACGTCGAAGCATTAAAAGGTTACCTCAACCTGTAAATAGCTGATTCAATTAGTGATAGGAGCGTTCACCTTTAGCAGGTGGGCGCTTCTTTACAGTATGTGGGTGTCAACGCTTTGTGGCTGGACGCTGCAAGAGCAAAGTCAGTGATTTGTGCAACAGGTAGGCAAGCAAGATAGCAATGGGGAAACTGATGAGACCTCGCACAAGATAGTCACACTGGCCCAAAATCACGTACAAGCAGACACGCTCATGAACCATGTACAGCTCCAGCGACATCACGCCCATAAAAATGAGCACCTGGTGCACCCATTGGGGAGATTTCTTCAGCACCAGGATGCAGCCCATCAGTACGGGAATTGTCGGGAAGAAAAACAGCACTCGCTTTATCCCGATATAACAGTCCATCGCCTCAATACACAGTATCAGCAAGAAGGAAACCAAGCAGAACAACCCCAAGAAACGGATTTGTATCCGCTTCTTGTCATGTACCCACTTTGCCAGATGGAAGCCCATGAAGAAGATGGCGAACCGGTTGAGGTATATCTCCAGCGACGTGAAATGACGGCCCAAAAAGAAACACACAGCCAGGGTGATGAACGGCAGCAGGATGGAATGCCTGCACTTCAATAATCTGAAATAAAACGGTGAAATCAGGTAGCAAATGATGATCAGGCCAATGAACCAGAAATGCAGTTCTCCCCTGAGAATATACAGGCCGGCAAGATTGAAAAGGAACTTGCTCCATGCGAAATCATTCCAATCAAGATACAGGAAATAGGGAACGGCAATCAACAGATAGGCCGGGAGTATGCGCAACAGGCGCTTCGTGTAAAACGGTATCAGCCGCTGGTCCTTGGACAACGAGAAATACATTCCGATGGCCGAAATCTCGAGAAAAAACTCCACACCGACATAACCCCAACTGAAAAGGAAATAGCGGCTGAATGCGTGAAACAGCATGATCACCAGGATGGAGATTCCCATCAGCTGGGTCCTGTATTTACTGAAATCTGAAAAATCAAATGTCATCGCAGCGCTATTTATCTTGGTTTAGTTCGTTATCGAGCGGCAACATTGTCAAGACCTGGGGACGCACGTCAGGCACATGGGTGCTGAGGATACGCAGTGGTTTTGGATAAAGATTGTTGGCGCGATTTCCCAGATTGTTGGCAAATCCCAGTACGGCACCCTGATGGACGATGAGAACATGACCACGCGGACCATCGACCGAGATGCTCTCACCACGCAGGTAGCGCAAAGCGGTGGAATAGTCCACCTCGCAAACTGTAAACGCACCATCGGCCCTTGCCAGTGACATCGCCAGAGCATGATGAGGCACCGTCTTGCGACCCATCACGGTAGCCAGCTCAACACCGGTGTGAAGGACATTCAGCGTGGCGCGCAATGCCGTCACGTCGCGACGAATGTCCTGTGGAATTGCAATGGACAGGTCACCCTGCTGCTCAATCACATATTCATCGGGGCGCAAAAGCCAGTTTTTGCCGATTTCATCGACTTTTTTGGCATTTTTCTCCTTGAAACGGATGTCTTGGCGCGTCACATCGCCCTCCTTGCGGAAGACCGCCATAAACAGTCCCTCGCCATCCACACGGTGAGGCATGAAACGGTAACAGTGGCACTCACTGCCGATGGCGGGATGAATGTTCCATGACGGCTCGACAGGCACCTCTAGCGACACCGCACCCAATTCCCGGACGATGAAATCGGCGATTTCCTCGTTTTCCTGACGGTTATAGGTGCAAGTGCTGTAGATAAGCAGGCCACCGGGACGCAGGGCAGGCCACACGTCGGCAAGAATCTCACGCTGACGCTGGGCGCACTGTTCGACCAGGGCGGGCGACCATTGCGCCACGGCCTCGTCATCCTTACGCATCATGCCCTCGCCACTGCAGGGCACGTCGGCAGCGATGACATCAAAGAAACCTTGAAATTTTCCCAAGTTGGCGGGAGCATTGCTTGTCACCACACACTGCGGATTGCCCCAACGGACGACGTTGTCGGCCAGCACTCGGGCACGCGGCGGCACTATTTCGTTTGCGACTACCAGTGAGCCCGACGGCAAGGCTTGAATCGCTGAGGTCGTCTTGCCACCAGGCGCGGCACACAGGTCCAGATAGCGCACCGGCTCATGGATGAACTGGCGAATGACGTGGGCTATGAACATCGACGAGGCATCCTGCACATAGTAGCGTCCCGCATGCCAATCGGTGTCGAAGGTGAAGACCGGACGGCCTTCTAGATAGAATCCCTGGTCACACCACGGCACACGGCGGGCACCATCGGGCACCCCTGCCCCGCGAGCCTCGTTGACACGCACAGCGACACTGGGCTCACTCGTTGTGATCGCCCCAGCGAGTGCCTCCCACTCATCGGGCAGCAGCCTGCGCAATTGCTCTATGAACGCCTCCGGCAGTTTCATCACCGCAAAGTTAATAAAAAACACGCAATCACCATGAACCCAGTCAAAACTCTTCATGCGATTGGCCTCACAACAAGGCGCTGGAGGACGGTTGAAATTATAATTTTTTAAGGTTTTAATCCCTTGGCGAACGGGCGATTTTTTGTAATTTTGTACGTTTTTAGACACCCCCTATTTTAGAGGGTATAAATGTGAAAAAAACTTCAATTTTATGTCAGAAGAAGAAAAATATATCGAAGAACAAGAAGAGAAGAATTATTCAGCGTCTAACATCCAGGTCCTTGAGGGACTTGAGGCCGTGCGCAAGCGTCCGGCCATGTACATCGGTGACACCCATGTCAAGGGTCTGCATCACCTGGTGAGCGAGGTCGTGGACAACTCCATCGACGAGGCTCTGGCAGGTTTCTGCAACCGCATCGACGTGTTCATCGGCGAGGACAACAGCATCACTGTCCGCGACAATGGCCGCGGTATTCCCGTGGACGAGCACGAGAAGCTGCACAAGTCAGCACTTGAGGTGGTGATGACTGTGCTGCATGCTGGCGGTAAGTTCGACAAGGGTTCCTATAAGGTGTCCGGCGGTCTGCACGGCGTGGGCGTGAGCTGCGTGAACGCATTGAGCGACTATCTGCGCGCCGAGGTGCGTCGCGGCGGCAAGGTCTACATGCAGGAATACAGCCTGGGCAAGCCGACCAGCGAGGTGAAGATCATCGGCGAATGCAAGGAAGAGGAGCATGGCACGACCATCATTTTCCACCCCGATGCCTCCATCTTCTCGACCACCGTCTACGAGTTTGATATCCTGTCGAAGCGCCTGCGTGACTTGGCCTACCTGAATGCCGGTGTGACACTGTCAATCACCGACTTGCGTACTAAAGACGAGAACGGCAATTGCCACAGCGAGACCTACTACAGCGAGACCGGTCTCGACGAGTTCGTGCGCTACATCGACGGCAACAAGGAGGCGCTCATCCAGGACGTCATCCACATCAAGAGCAAGAAGGGCGACATCCCCGTTGAGGTCGCCATGACCTATAACACATCGTTCAACGAGAACATCTACTCGTTTGTCAACAACATCAACACCATCGAGGGCGGTACCCACCTGACGGGTTTCCGCCGCGGTCTGGGCTCGACCCTGAAGAAGTATGCCGAGGACAACAAGATGCTCGAGAAAGCCAAGGTCGAAATCAAGCCCGAGGACTTCCGCGAGGGTCTCACCGCCATCATCTCGGTCAAGGTGCTGGAGCCCCAGTTCGAGGGACAGACCAAGACCAAACTGGGTAACAACGAGGTGATCGGCGCCGTCGAGACTGCCGTACGCGAGGCCTTGAACAACTACCTCGAGGAGCATCCCAATCAGGCCAAGACCGTCATCGAGAAGGTCATCCTGGCCGCTCAGGCACGCCATGCCGCACAGAACGCCCGCCTGAAGGTGCAGCGCAAGTCACCGCTCGCCGGCGGTGGACTGCCCGGCAAACTGGCCGACTGCTCGTCGAAGGATCCCGCCGAGAGCGAACTCTTCCTCGTCGAGGGTGACTCGGCAGGCGGCAGTGCCAAGCAGGGACGTGACCGCAAGTTCCAGGCTATCCTGCCCTTGCGCGGTAAAATCCTCAACGTCGAGAAGGCAATGGACCACAAGGTCTTTGAGAGCGACTCGATTGTCACCATCTTCCGTGCTCTGGGTGTGACCATCGGCACCGAGGAAGACCCCAAGGAGGCCAACTTGAGCAAGTTGCGCTACCACCGCATCATCATCATGACCGATGCCGACGTCGATGGCGCGCACATCGACACGCTGTTGATGACCTTCTTCTTCCGCCGCATGCGACCCATCATCGAGAACGGCTACCTGTACATCGCCACACCACCCTTGTACCGTGCCCGCACCAAGAAGGGCCAGCGCGAGGAGTACTGCTGGGACGAGACGCAGCTGCGCAAGTTCATCGATGAGTATGCCGGCGGTAACGAGGATGCCATCACCGTGCAGCGATTCAAAGGTCTGGGTGAGATGAATCCCGAACAGCTGTGGGAAACCACCATGGATCCGGAGCACCGTCTGCTCAAGCGCGTCAACATCAGCGACGCTGCCGAGGCCGACCGCATCTTCTCGATGCTCATGGGCGAAGACGTTGATCCGCGCCGCAAGTTCATCGAGGAGAACGCCACCTACGCCACCATCGACACTTGATGCCTTTGGCTACGCGGGGCGTAATCCCCGCGACAATATATCATTCACCACAACCCCTCGGTGCCGCTTGCAGTGCCGAGGAGTTTCTTTAGATAATCATCCAAACAACCGATTCATCTGAAAACTTTTCATTACCTTTGCGGCACATTATAATGAAAAGGCGCTGGATATACTTGATGACGATGCTCGCCGTGGGATTGCTGCTCGCGGCTTGCGCCAGCATCGGGTCACCCGAGGGTGGTCCGCGTGATTACACTCCGCCCCAAGTGGTGAAGTCTTCCCCCGAGCCAGGGACAGTCAACTTCAAAGGCAAGAAAGTGGAAATCACCTTCGATGAAATCGTCAACCTCAAGGACCAGCAAAAGAAAGTCATTATCTCGCCAGCGCCCAAAACCATGCCGCTCATCCGCACCGTCGGCAAGAAAGTCACTGTCGAGTTTCGCGACGAGCTGGAAGATAACACGACCTACGTCATCGATTTCTCTAACGCCATCGAGGACAACAACGAGGGCAACCAGCTGGACGGCTACACCTTCGCCTTCTCGACAGGCGACGAGATTGACACGTTGGCGGTATCGGGCATTGTCTTGCAGGCCAAGAACTTGGAGCCCATGCAACACGTCATCGTCGGGCTGCACAGCAACCTCGACGACACCGCATTCACGCGCCTGCCGCTAGAACGAGTCAGCCGCACCAACGACCGCGGCAAGTTCACCATCCGCAACCTCAAGCCCGGCAGCTATCACGTGTTCGCATTGAACGATGTTGACGGCGACTACCGCATGGTCCGAACCGAGGACATCGCTTTCCTTGACGAGATTATCGTTCCCTCGACAAGCGAGTACACGTCCCAGGACACGGTCTTCACCTATGACCGCCAGGTGGATACTGTGGTTACCGCCACCCACACGCTGTATCTGCCCAACGACTTGCTGCTGTGCATGTTCAACGAGGGCTACCGGTCGCATTACGTCAAGCAGACGACACGTCCCGCCGACAACAAGCTCCATGTGCTCTTCGGCGCGCCAAACGAGGAATTGCCACAGATGGAGGTCTTGCGCCCTGCCATTCACCAGGATGACTGGTACCGCGTGGAACGAACCGAGGAGAACGACTCGATTTTCTACTGGCTCACCGACTCGGTGATGATCAAAACCGACACCATCATCGTGGCCATGACCTATCTGCGCACCGACACAGCCGAACAGCTGGAGCAGGTCACCGACACTATCCGTTTCGGATACCGCAAACCCAATGCCCAGGTCAAGGAAGAGGAGAAGAAAGCCAAAGAGCGCGAGGACCGCGCCAAGCGACTCGCCCAACTGCTTGAAAAGCAGCAGAAGGCAGCCGAACAAGGCAAGGAACTCAACGAGGGCGAACTTGAGGAAATCAAGGAACTGCAGCACATCAATCCCGATGACATCCCCAAACTCAACATGGAGCTCGTCAAGAACGGCACCATCGATGTGGGAGACTCCATCCTGTTGAAATTTGACACGCCCATCGCTGCCATCGACCCACGGGGCGTGCATCTGGAAATGAAGCGTGACACGCTGTGGGTGCCCTATCCCGGCAACGTGCCCCACATGCGGCTGGCCAACGACTGTAACCCCATGCGCTACTGGCTGCCCGTCACCACCCTACCCGACTCAATCTACCGCCTGACCATCGACAGCGCAGCAGTGACCTCGGTCTATGGCCTGAGCAACGTCAGACTGGTTAAGGAGATGAAAGTCAGGGGGCTGGAAGAATATGCCAACGTCTATTTCAAGGTCAATGTCAAGGACAGCGCCTTTGTAGAACTCTTGGCCTCGGGCGAAAAAGTAATGCGCACCATCACCGTCAACAATGGCGAGTTTGAAATCATCAATGTCCCGCCAGGCACATACTACCTGCGACTGACCATTGATGCCAACGGCAACGGCAAGTGGGACACGGGCAACTACCTGCAGCACCTGCAGCCCGAGGAGGTGTACTATTATCCCAAGAAACTACGACTGAGGGCCAACTGGGACCTCGACGAAAACTGGAACATCTACGAGACGGCTCTTGACCTGCAAAAGCCCGAAGACATCCGACGCAACAAGCCCGAGCAGGCCAAGAACAAGGTCGAGAAAAAGCAGCAGAATGCCGACCGCGACGAAGAGGAGGAAGAGGAAAATGAATTCTCTACCGGCATCAACAATTCCTATACTGGCAACAAGTATAACGACTCCAAGAGAAACCGTCTCAGGAACAGATAATGTGCTCAAAAGACAACAAAAAGCCTTTTTTGAGCATTTTTTTTGCCAAAACGCTTGCATATTAAAAAAAAGTAGTACCTTTGCACCGCTAAACGCAAAACGAATTGCGCAAAGCCACATTTGCCCAGGTGGCGGAATTGGTAGACGCGCACGTTTCAGGTGCGTGTGCCGCGAGGTGTGCGGGTTCGAGTCCCGCCCTGGGCACCAAAAAGATTCCCTGATAACCGAAAGGTTGTCGGGGATTTCTTTTTTCTTGCCACTTGCCAAAGCAACAATATAGCAGTCTACCTTGTATTTTTTATGCTAATAATGCTAATCAAAGTAATAGAAATAGTTGTAAGTTGAGGGAAATGAGTCTTGTCTCTAGATTAACTGATGAAGGCAAGCATCTGGTCGATGATAGTGCGGTCGTTGCTCAGACGGGGCACCTTGCGCTGGCCTCCCAGCTTGCCGGTCGATGCCAGCCAACGGTCAAAGAGGCCTTCGGGTGCCGTGACCAGTGATGGCGCGGCAAGGAAGATGTCGCCAGTGCGCTTGGCGTCATAGTCGCTGTTCACCTCGCGCAGATGCTCATCCAGCAGCTGCATGAAGCGCGCCTCGTCAGACGGGCGGCGGGCAAACTCGATGAGCCACTGATGGTGACCGCGCTGGCCGCTCGTGGCATAGACCGGTGCAGCGGTGTAGTTGAGCACTTCGGCACCCGTCTCCCGGGACGCTAGAGTGATGGCATGGTCGGCATTGTGGACCATCAGCTCCTCGCCAAAGGCATTGATGAAACTGCGCGTGCGACCTGCAATGGTGATCTTGACGGGATTGAGCTGCTCGATGGTCACCGTGTCGCCCAAGCGGTAACGCCACAGGCCATTGGCGGCGGTGATGATGAGTTCATAGGTGCGTCCCTTCTCGATTTCCCAGATGGGATAGACCTCGGGCGTCTCGCTGTCGCTCTCCTCGACAGGCAGGAACTCGTAAAACACGCCCACGTCGAGCAGCAACAACATGGCCTCGCTGTCCCAGTCGCTCTGCACGGCAAAGAAACCTTCGCTGGCGTTATAGGTGTCCAGGAAGTGCATCTTGCTCATGTCACAGATTTCTTCGTATTGCTGCCTGTAGGGTTTAAAGGCGATGCCACCATGGAAAAAGACTTCCAGATTGGGCCACACCTCATGGATGCTGGCCTTTCCGGTCTTCTTTAACACCTCACGCAGGACAGTGAGGAACCATGAGGGAACACCGCTCAGGTTAGTCACATTCTGCCCGATGGAAGCCTCGACCAGCAACGGCAGTTTCTCTCTCCAGTCCTCCATGAGTGCCACCTGGCGGCTGGGAATGCGCACCAGGTTAGCCAGCGGATTCATGTTCTCGATGAGGTTAGCGCTCAAGTCCCCTACCCTCACCCCTCGCGGCACATTCAATTGGTTGGCGAAACTGCCGCCCAGAATGAAGGCCTTGCCTGACAAGATACGGCTCTCGGGGTTCAGGTTCAGATAGTGTGACATCACGTCACTGGTGCCTTGATAATGGTTCCACTGAAAAGACTCGCGCGTGATGGGGATATACTTGCTGCGCCCGTCGCTCGTGCCTGAGGACTGTGCGAAATTAAAGCATCGGCCAGGCCACAACTCGTCCTTGGCACCGTTAATCATGCGCATGATGTGCTGCTGCAGGTCCTCATAGCGGTACAAAGGCAGTGTGGAGGCGAACTGCCTGTAGGTCCTGATAGAAGAAAAATCATATTTACGCCCGATGCGCGACAGCGAAGCCTTCTCGACAAGACGCACCAGTTCGCCCTGCTGCACGGCATCGGCGTGGTCGATGTACCTTGTGTGCTGCTGCAGGCGGTCCAAGAAATGACTGCGGAACAACGGAGTGAAGTTTATCATAGCGACAAAATTACAAATAAACCCCAAAACACGGGCTGAAAAAACGGAGAAACAAGGCCATTAGTCTATAAAAACAACGCTTTAGGGTTGATTTTGCCTGATTTATGGGCAAAATGATGAAACAGGCACGAAAAATGCAGTTTCATGGGTGATTAGTCGATTATTTATAAATCTTTGTCTAAAAGATTTGCAACAATCAATCAATGACACTAATTTTGGGTCAACAAACATTTATGAACAATTTAAAACATACGCACTATGAAACGGTTTATCTTAACAATGATGGCAGTGCTGACCTTGGGGGCAGCCGCCAATGCGATGAGTTATAAGACGGCCCGCGATCATGCGTTCTTCTTGACCGACAAGATGGCCTATGAACTCGGGTTAAGTGCTGACCAGTACAATGCCGTGTTTGAAATCAACATCGACTACATCATGTGTCTGGACGTGTATGATGACATCTTCGGCACCTTCTGGACCCGTCGCAACAACGAACTGAGGTATGTGCTCTCACCAGTACAATACCAGCGTTACATTCAGATGGAATACTTCTATCGTCCCGTGACATGGGAGAACAGAAGATTTACGTTCACCATCTACAACCACTATCCCAAGGGCAGATACTACCACGCTGCTCCTCCCGGATACCAGGTGTATAAGGGCTCGAACCGCTACTTTGACCACAGTGCTTACAACGGACGCACCTTTGGCGCTCCTGACAGCAAATCACAGCCCCAACCCAGCATGGGCAGCGGGTCAAAGAGTCAGCCCGGCAGCAAGAGCCAGCCTGGAATGACCAAGAAACAGGCGGTAAATCAGGGTAAACAGCGAATGCACGATCCCCGCCACTAAAACGGTTGTTGAGGATACGGCTATCAATATGACAGGAGGGAATCCCGTTTGGGAATTCCCTCCTGCTTTATGTTATGCGGGGGTCATGACTTCTTGAGTTCAAAACCCACCATCACGTCGTCATAGTTTTCGGTGAGAAAAGACAAAGCCTTGATAATCTCATTTTCACTGAAACGACCCACCAGTCTCAACAACGTCAACAACTTGTCGGTGTCAAAGGTGAGGTGCAGTTTCTTCTTCCCGTCAGGAGTGAGTTTGGCGCTCAAGGGGATACCGTGCCACTTGAAGGTGATTTTTCCCTCACTGGGATTGTAATTGTATTGGCCCTTGACATTCACTCCCAACAATCTGATGGCGCATGTGCCATCCACATTGAAGACGAACTGCGGACGCGCCTGCTCAAGACCGATTTTCTTGAAGGCTTTCTTGAGTTTCTTTTTTAACTTGCCCTTGGCGATTGGCTTGGCGATGCCTGCAAGAAAGTTTTTACCGCTCACCCCAACGCTTGGGCATTTATATTTCCACTCGCCACTGATCGTCGAGTTGATGCGATAGGTCTCGTTAGCGATATCCTGTTCGGTAATCGTGAAGACTTCATCAGGGTGCAGGTCACGACCAGCCGCTTGATGTGATGTCCGGCAACTGGTTGCCGACATGGCCAAGATGACCATCATGACACAGAAAATTGAGGCAAATCTTTTCATTTTCAAATCTATTTTGCCGCAAATTTAACTCAAAATCCCAAAAAACAGGCACAAATCCCGCATTTAAATAAAAAAAAGAGTATCTTTGCAGATTGTCAACTCATGAGTTTCTCAGACTCGGTTGACAAGTGATATTGAATGTAAACACAAAAACAAGCAAAAGAATATTATGGTAGTAGGTTACGGTGCCCGCAGTATCATCATGAAGAATAATGATACGTCCTATTATGGACGCATCCTTATCAAAGCGCTCGCTGTCAATTATCCCGATAATTATTATATCTTATACTCGCCTGAGAACGAGCACAATAAGCGTCTCACTTCGATACTTAACGAGGATAGCGTCCGCGTGAAGTTCCCCCGTAACCACATCCACATCAAAAGTCGCTGGTATACCAACAACGGTATTGTCCGCTCGGCCAAGGCACATGGTGTGAACACCTTCCACGGCATTGATGATGGCATCGCATCGGGATTCGACGGCAGTAGCTTCCCGACAGTATTCACCATGACTGACCCATTGTTCAAGAACGCTAAAGGCTGGATAGAAAGGATGGGCATGCAACGCCGGGCCCGCAAGGCGTGCAAAATCGCCAAGCGTGTCATCGCACTCAATGAGGTGGATCGCCAAATCATCATTGACCACTACCACGTTAACCCCGACAATGTCGAAGTTGTACACCCCTGCTTCTATGACGGATGCGACGAGTCGGTACCCGAAAACATGTACGATATCCTCAGGGAAAAGTACCACCTGCCCGAGCGCTTTGTGCTGTACAAGGGACGACTGAATGGCGAGGACAACCTGAATGAAGCCATGCAGCTTGTCCATGCGTTGCGCAACCGCAAAATTTCCATTGTGATGCTGGGATACCGCACCGACCACTTTGACCATGTCATCAAGGAACAAGCCCATGACATGCACATCTTCCATCGCTTCAAACAGGTGGACAAGGTGCACCATGCTGACCTCACCGCCGTTTGCAAGATGGCAAAAGCTGTCATCATTCCCAACACCGACCGCATGCGCGACCTGTTCAAACTCATTAACGCGCAACGCAGCGGTGCTGTGGTCATCTGCAAGGACTCGCCCAAAGCCAGAGAATTTGGTGGCGACGGGGCCATTTATTACAATGACTTTGCTGAGGGAGCTGATTTGCTGAGTGATGTGCTAGAGGATGAAAACAAAAAGGCTGCCCTGTTGAAGGCTGCCCACGAGAACACGGAGCGATTCACCAGCAAAATACTGGCCGATCACATGATTCACATCTACCGTTCAGTACTCACGCACCGCCGCTTGTTCCAGTAAAATCACACTGAAATACAAAAAGCATTTTTTAACGACGGTCAGTACCCCAAAGAAGTTTCTGTCTTAGGGTGCTGCCAAAGTTGTTGTCCAGCAGTTGGACGACACGTGCGCAATAAGGAGCACGCTTGATAGTCAACGATGAACCTGTGGGACACAACGACACCTCACCATCAATACTGACCTCGTAGTGCGTGGCTCTCGTGTGGGTACATACCACGATAACACTGTCGTCGCGCACCACCAGAGGACGCATCGTCAAAGAATGGGGAGAAATGGGTGAAAGCACCAAACAGGATGCTGTCGGCTCAAGGATGGGTCCGCCGACACTCATATTATAGGCTGTGGAACCCGTCGGCGTGCTCACGATGAGGCCGTCGCCGCGGTAGGTGGTGAGGGCATGGCTGCGCAATCTGGTTTCCATGTCGAGCATCGACGAAGTGTCGTGGCGCAGGATAGCAATCTCGTTCAGCGCCCAAGGATGAGGAATGTCCACAACATCACTCTCAACCTGCAGCATCGTGCGCTCTTCAATGCGGTATTTTCCTGAGAGCACAGCATCTATCACAGCGTTATCAGCATCCAGACGCCCTGCTGTAAGGTAGCCCAAGTGCCCCAGATTGATGCCCAAAATTGGCATTCCCTGTCTCGACACCCACATCACTGTCGTCAGGAACGTGCCGTCACCGCCCAGCGACAGCGCCAAATCGGCATCAGGAACATGGTCGGTGTCAAATGTGGGCACATCCATCCCGAGGCCCAAACCACACATGTAGTCCATGTATCGCTTCTCAACAATGATTTCTAGCTGCAACTGGTGCATGTGCTCCATCAAGGCGTGCACACGCTTGATATCCTCTTGCTGAAAGGCGTTGCCAAAAATGAGTATTCGTTTCATGGTCACAAAGATAATGCAAATCTCGTGGAAAACAATCCTTTGTATCTGATTTTAGACAATCTTTGCCGCTTGAGGAATAACAGGATTTATTGTGAGGGTCAGGAATCAGCGTCCGATGACCCGCCAAGAGCGGCTTTGAGAGCAGCGGCCTTAGCTGGCCCGATGACAACGGCCAGTTCCTGCTCGCTGGCTTCACGGATGCGCTTGAGCGACTTGAACTGTTTGAGCAATAGGGTTCGTGTCTTGGGGCCAATGCCAGGAATATCATCAAGAGCGCTGTGCACCTGGCTTTTACTGCGCTGCTTGCGGTGGAATGTGATGGCAAAGCGGTGTGACTCGTCACGCAGACGCTGGATGACATGAAGAGTCTCGCTGTTTTTGTCGATGTACAGAGGAATGCTGTCACCAGGGAAATAGACTTCGTTAAGGCGTTTGGCAATGCCCACAACGGCAATCTGGCCCTGTAAACCAATCTGTTCGAGAGCCTCGATGGCCGACGTCACCTGTCCCTTGCCGCCATCGACGACGAGCAACTGCGGCAACTCTTGTCCCTCTTGCACCAGACGGCTGTAACGGCGGTTGATGACCTCACGCATCGAGGCAAAGTCATCGGCACCTTCCACCGTCTTGATGTTGAAATGGCGATACTCCTTCTTGGACGGCTTGGCATTGCGGAACACCACACACGATGCCACGGCATCTGTGCCACTGATATTACTGTTGTCAAAGCACTCAATGTGTCGCGGTAGCACAGTCAGTCGCAGGTCGCGCTGCATGGTGGTAAGGGTGCGCGTAGTGCGCTGTTCGGGGTTCAGTTTCTCCATCATGCGCAAGCGGTCGGTGCGGCTCTGTGTGGCATTTTTCACGGCGATGTCAAGCAGCTTTTTCTTGTCACCGCGTTGAGGTATCACAAAGGTTAATCCGCCGAACTCCACATCGGGTTCGACATTGACCATGATTTCGGTCACCCTGTCCTGGCGATAAGTCTCGGCAAAGCGTTGGCGCACCTCGGCAATGGCCATCGACATGATTTCGGCATCGGCCTCGTCATGGGTGGACAGGCGATATTCCAGGGTCAATGATTGCACCACTGCCCCACCCCGCACATGCATGTAGTTAACCCATGCGGCATCCTCGTCACGCAGCAAACCAAACACATCTATGTTGTGAATTGTCGGGCTCACAATGACCGACCGGCGCCGCACATGCTCCAACAGCTTGTACCGGCGCTTGACCAACTCGGCTTCCTCAAACCTCAGTTCTCCAGCAAGTTGCTGCATCTGTTGCATGAGTACATCCATCAACACATGAGTGTCACCGTTGAGAATCTGCTTGATTTCGCTGATATATCCACCATATTGTTCAACAGAGACAAGACCCTGGCAACACCCCTCACAACGGTGAATGTGATACTGCAGGCACAGACGGTGTTTACCCGCATCGATTGTTTCACGTGAAACATTCAGCCTGCAGGTGCGCAACGGGTAAATCTGCCGCATGGTGTCGATGAGCACTTTAGCGACCTCGGCACGGGGATAAGGTCCGTAAAACCGGTCTCCCTTGCCCCTCTTGTCGCGCGTGATGAACACTCGCGGATACAGGTCGCCGGTGACGCATATCCAAGGATAACTCTTGTCGTCCTTGAGCAACACGTTATACCGTGGCTGATACTCCTTGATGAGGGCATTCTCGAGGTCAAGAGCCTCTTCCTCGGTGTTGACAACGGTATATTCAAGGTCAGCGATGTTGCGCACGAGCATCGTTGTGCGCACCGAGGGATGCTCACGGTTGAAATAGGAATTGACCCGACGTTTCAGATTCTTGGCCTTGCCGACATAGATGATGGTGCCCTCACGATTGCGGTAGCGATAAACGCCAGGTTCCTCGGGGAGCAACGAGATTTTCAATTTCAGATTGTCGGTCATAGCCATTCCACCCTATTCACGACAAGTCAAAGATGCCATTAGAAAGTGAAGAGTGACGTAATCTCTACCTCGGGCGGGAATACTTCGCGTCCGTGCAGATCGGCCAAGTCACAGATGAAATTGATGTATATCTTCTTAGGATTCATCGACTTCACTAGTTCATAGGCTGCCAGCATTGTGCCACCAGTGGCCAAGAGGTCGTCATGGATAACCACAACATCATCGGGGCCGATGGCATCCTGGTGAATCTCGATGGTATCGGTGCCGTACTCCTTGGAGTAAGATTTTTGGATAACTTCGGCGGGCAATTTTCCAGGCTTGCGCAAGGGCACAAAACCTGCATTCAACTGGGTGGCGAGGATGGCCCCGCCAATGAAGCCGCGCGCCTCGATGCCGACGACCTTGGTCACGCCAGCGTCACGGTACAGGTCCACCATGGCACGTGTCATGATCTGGAGCGCCTCAGGGTCTTTAAAAGCCGTGGTCAAGTCCTTGAACTGAATGCCCGGAACAGGGAAATCAGGAATATTGCGGACTACGCTTTTTACTCTTTCTAAATCTTGCTTATTCATTGTAAATCAGTATTTTATGTGTATTTTGTTTCACGTGGAACAATTACCTGCCCAATAAAACGAGCAGAATGTTGATATCACTTGGTGAGACACCCGGAATGCGAGAAGCCTGCCCCACTGTTTCGGGGTCAATCGCCTGCAGTTTCTGGCGCGCTTCGGTCGAAATCTGGTGAATCTGCGAATAATCAAACTTACCTTTCAGCGTCACATTGTCAAGCCGTGCCACGCGGTCGGCGATGAGAGATTCACGCTCAATATAACCGTGATACTTGATAGCGATTTCGGTGGCTTCGATAATCTCATCACGGCGGGCATCTTCCAGGGCGCCAATTTTGGCTTGTAGGTCCGGAAGAATTGTAGCAAGCATCATCATTGTGAGCTGTGGCCTCAACAGCAAATCATATAGACGTTGACCTTGAGTCAAGGGGTGCATGCCCATCTCCTCCAGGGCTGGATTAATCAGGTTGGCTTTGACTGTATATTCACGGCAGAAGGCAGTGAGCATCTGAATCTGTTCGCGTTTGGAGCACATCAGGTCATAACGCTCTTGAGAAGCCAATCCCAATCGGTAACCTTTCTCTGTCAATCGCATGTCAGCATCATCTTGCCTGAGCAGGATGCGGTGCTCGGCACGCGAGGTAAACATGCGGTAAGGCTCATCCACGCCACAGGTCACCAGGTCATCGATCAGCACACCGATATAGGCCTCGTTGCGGCCTAAAGTGAAAGGTTCGCCGCCTACTACATTCTGATGCGCATTGATACCGGCAATAAGGCCCTGCCCTGCCGCCTCCTCATAACCCGTCGTGCCATTGACCTGGCCTGCAAGGAACAGGTTCTTGACCAGCTTAGATTCAAGCGTGTGATTGAGCTGAGTCGGGTCAAAGAAATCATATTCGATGGCATAACCGGGACGGAAGGCATGCACATTGCTCAAAGCCGGGATGTGCCTTAATGCCTCAAACTGGACCTTCCACGGTAATGAGGACGAGAAACCGTTCAGGTACATTTCGTGAGTCGTGGCCCCCTCGGGTTCAATAAAGAGCTGATGCGAGGTTTTATCGGCAAAAGTGACAATCTTAGTCTCGATACTCGGACAGTATCGCGGTCCAATGCTCGTGATCTGACCATTGTAAAGCGGTGACTGAGGCAATCCTTCACGCAACACTTCATGCACTTTTTCGTTGGTATGCACAATCCAGCAAGGTCGCTGAGGCAACCGCGAAGTAACACCTGGCAGGTAAGAGAAATGATGAAAGTCGCTCTCCCCTTCCTGCTTGATACATTGCGAAAAATCGATGGTGCGCTCGTCAAGGCGCGGCGGTGTTCCCGTTTTCATGCGACCAACAGTGAATCCCAGGCTGGCCAACTGCTCGGTAATTCCCCTTGCAGGAGGTTCTGAAACACGTCCTCCAGGTGTCTGAACTGGGCCAACGTGCATCAAGCCATTCAGGAATGTACCTGCTGTCAAGATGACTGCACGGGCATTAAACGACATGCCTAAAGCGGTTTTGACGCCCTTCACTACCCCACCCTCGATGATGAATTCATCGACCGAATCCTGCCACATGTACAGATTTGGCGTGTTTTCCAAGACTTCTCTCCACTCGAGGATAAACTGTTGGCGGTCACTTTGCGAACGCGGGCTCCACATAGCGGGTCCCTTGCTACGGTTGAGCATGCGGAACTGGATACTGCTGCGGTCCGTGACAATCCCCATTTGACCGCCCAAAGCGTCGATTTCGCGCACAATCTGACCCTTGGCTATGCCGCCGACAGCAGGATTGCAACTCATTTGGGCAATCTTATTCATGTCGATGGTGATGAGCAAAGTGTGTGATCCAAGCCGTGCGGACGCACAAGCAGCCTCACATCCGGCATGGCCGGCACCCACCACTATGACATCATAGTCGGTTCTCATCACTCTCGGGAAATCAATCTTTCAGGAACACGTTCTCGGGCAACAATGCCAGTGCGTTATTCTCATGTTGTTCCATGATTTCACGCTCTCCAGGGCCCTTGTCATTGATGCCACACAGGTGAAGCACGCCATGGATGATGACGCGCATCAACTCGGTGTCATAAGGCACTTGCAGGCCTTCGGCATTGGTGCGCACGGTATCAAGCGAGATGACCATATCGCCCGCAATGTGGCGTGAATTGGTGTAATCAAAGGTAATAATGTCCGTATAGTAATCATGGCCCAGGAATTCGCGGTTGGTCTGCAAGATATACTCATCGTCACAGAAGACATAGGTCAGACAACCCACCTTCTGGTTCAGAGTTGCAGCAACTGCGACAATCCAGTCGCGAACCACCTGCTCATTGAGCCGTGGCATCTCGACGTTGCCTTGAGTCATGTAATTAATTTCGGTCATATCGCTAACACTTGAAAAAGGGGACGCAAAGATAACACTTTTTTTTGAGAAACAAGCATAAACGGACAAGAATTGCTAGCAAGGCGACATTCTAATGGGATTTCCAGGCTTCAGAGGCTATTCTGGCCCAAATACAGCCAATCTCAAATTTTTCGGGCCTCAAGCCAAAAATGACAAAATCACTGAAAGACAGCGAGAAACCACATTTTAACCTCTTGAGAATTGAAAATTCGATTCTTCACCGTTAATATTATGCGGGATTTTTAATGTTTTTGGCATAAAATTTGCAGGATTAATAGAAAAACCCTACCTTTGGAGATGCCTAACGACAGAAGTCCTGTCCGAGCCACACATTGAGTCCCAGATCGGATTTTCATGACTTTGGTAAGGTACATAAAAATTGCGCCATCAAGTGTAGTTTTTTGATGTATTGATGCGTCTAATAAATAGGACAACAAGAGAATAAATATAAAACAACCTAAAAGAATACAACTATGATTGACTTTTTCACATCCAACCTTTGGCTCATCTGGGTAATCATTTCCATCGTGTGCCTGATTCTTGAATTATCATCTGGTGATTGTTTTATCCTGTGCTTTGCCATCGGATCCGCTGTGAGCGCCATCGTTGCCGGATGCGGCGCCAACCTCACCGTGCAGATTATCACCTTTGCCGCCGTTTCGGTCTTGAGCCTGTTGCTCGTGCGCCCTGCGCTCCTCAAGAAGTTGCACAAACCCAACCGTGAGCGCTTGAGTAATGTCGAGGCCATGATTGGGCAGCAGGGTAGGGTAAGTGAGTCCATTGAAGCTGGCGGTTATGGACGCGTCGCCATCGATGGTGACGACTGGAAAGCCCGCAGTGCCGATGGCAGCGCAATCGACAAAGACGTGCTCGTTCGCGTCGTTAAAATGGACAGCATCATCGTGACTGTCGAGCCCGTCAACTAATCGAGAAGAATCAATTTTAATACTAACCATAAAACTATAATTATTATGCCATCTGCATTAACAATTTTCCTCGTTGTTATCATTCTGCTGGCTCTGATCCTGGTCAAGAACAGTCTCGTGATTATCCCTCAGAGCGAAACTAAGATCATTGAGCGCCTGGGTAAGTACTATGCCACACTCAAGCCCGGTATCAACATCATCATCCCATTTATCGACCGGGCCAAGACCATTGTGGCCTATGAACACGGACGCTACCGCACCACCAATTCCATCGACCTGCGCGAACAGGTGTATGACTTCGACAAGCAAAACGTTATCACCAAGGATAACGTCATGACGCAAATCAACGCGTTGCTCTATTTCCAGATTATGGACCCGTTCAAGGCCGTGTATGAAATCAACAACCTGCCCAACGCTATCGAGAAACTGACTCAGACCACATTGCGTAACATCATCGGTGAACTCGAACTGGACCAGACGCTGACCTCGCGCGACACCATCAACAGCAAGCTGCGTGCCGTCCTCGACGATGCCACCAACAAGTGGGGTATCAAGGTCAACCGCGTTGAGTTACAGGACATTCAGCCGCCTCAAACTGTTCTCCAGGCCATGGAGAAACAGATGCAGGCCGAGCGTAACAAGCGCGCCACCATCTTGACTAGTGAAGGTCAGAAACAGTCCGCCATCCTCCAGTCCGAGGGTCAAAAGACCGCACGCATCAATCAGGCCGAGGCCGACAAGCAGACCGAAATCCTGCGTGCCGAAGGTGAAGCTCAGGCTCGTATCCGCAAGGCCGAGGCCGAGGCTATCGCCATCGACAAGATCACCCAGGCAGTAGGGCAGAGCACCAATCCTGCCAACTACCTGCTTGCTCAAAAGTACATCCAGATGCTCGACACCGTGGCAAGTGGCGACAAGACCAAGACGGTCTATCTGCCGTATGAAGCCACCAACCTGCTGGGTTCTATCGGCGGCATCAAGGAGCTCTTTGGCGGAGACAAGAAGGAAGAGTAATCGGGTAGGGGAGACCCCGACCCACATGAGCAATCTCACGCAGGCGCGGCAAGATGATGCCGCGCCTGCTTTCACTGTCCGCCAGAAATTGTGGAAAAGGGTGGGGGAGAGTAGAAGATAATTTTGTAACTTTGCCGCTGAAAAATCGATGCGGCCCAATTAATACTAGCCGCAAGAATCTGATTAACTGATGATTAACGTTTTCCATATCGTTTCCAACAAGCATTGGACTGGTGCCGAGCAGTACACCTATGACCTGGTGGACCGTCTGCGCAACGACCCGGATTTCTATACCGAGGTCGTCTGCCGCAAGCATCCCAACGTGCTCAAGCAATATCGCCGCCTAGAGATTCCCATCTCCATCCTGCCGCTCAAGGGTGTCACCGACATCGACTCGCCCGTGCGTTTCGCACGCCTGCTGCGCAAGGGGCAGAACATCATCCATGTACACAGCTTCAAGGATGCCTTCATGGCTGTGATGGCCCGCCGCATCAGCGAGAACCGCGATACCCGCGTGATCGTTAGCGTCCATGGTGTTTACAAGCCCAAAAAGAATTACATGTACACCAAGCTGTACAAGTCCATCGACTGCTTTGTCTTCTCGTCAGAGATGGCACGGGAGGCTTTTCTGGGCAAGGCCAAGAAACAGTATGCTGACCGTGGCATTGTGTTGCGTGACAGCGTCTGTGACAGCCAGATAGGCACCCAAGTTCCTGACTTGCGCCGAGAATTGGGCCTCGATAGCCATCAGGCACTCATCATGTACCACGGCAAACTGACCCCGGAAAAAGGCCTAGATTCGCTCCTGAGCGCGTTAACCCACGTGGACAAGAACAAGTACCACCTGGCCATCATCGGCGAAGGACAGCCCAAATACAAGGCAAAAATCAAGGGTTTTATCGTCGCTAACGGACTTGTACATAATGTTTCACTGTTGGGATTCAGGGATAACATCCTGGAATACCTGCGTCAAGCCGACTTTGGTATCCTGCCATCGATTCAGCCCGAAGCACTGGGTATCAGCAACTTGGAGTACATGATGGCTGGCAAGGCACACATCTGCAGTAACAACGGCGCCCAGCCCGAGTACGTGCATGATGGCGAGAACGGCCTCCTCGTTCCCCCAGGCGACGAGCAGGCCCTCACCGCTGCCATCAACCTGCTCATTAACGACACCGCTACCCGCAGCCGCATGGGAACCCAGGCCCAAAAGGACTTTGAGAACAATCTCGACTATCCCGCCTTCTACAAGAAGATGACCGACTTGTACCGCAACCTGCTGAAAGTCGCTCCCGTCGTGGAAATCGACATTCCAGCAGCTGAATAATCCTGATCATAAAACAATTCAGCCGCAGTGGGGAGACCCATTGCGGCTGAATTGTTATCAGGATAGCGACCAGCCGTGACGCACGGCCGCGGCTGGCGCTGGAATGACTTTACTCAACGACAAACTGATACATTTTGAATTTGTTCGCATTACCATTGGGGGCTGCTATCTCGCGATAAGCGCGTCCAATGTACCAGTTCCAATAGTCAGTGAACATAATACCGAGGTTCTCGCCTGTGTTGGGATCAATTCGATAGAGGCACACTTCAATACGTTGATAGCCAGAACTGTTGAATACAGTTTTGTGAATGAGCACCTTAAACCACGAAGTAACCTCACCAAAGGCAACAGGCTCAGCCACTGGTTCATACTCCTTAGTGTATTGATTCTGAACACCAAATTGAACCTTGTCGGTAATGGGAGCACCGTTCTCATAAATCATGTTCACGAACTGTACACGGCACAGTGAATCGGTATCAAGACCCTTGCTGAACTCAGGAGCAGCAGACATCTCAATCGGGATAGGCGGCTGGTTGAAGTCGTGAACATACAGGCAATAGCGCTTGCCAGCCTGGACGGTTGCGCTCTGGTCATAGACAACGGGATAGTTGAAACCGCCGTTGCCGTCGCTCTCGCGCTGGTGCAGCTTGATGTTGACGTTACCGGCAGGAACAGCATAGTAGCGGTTGGTGCCGCCACCAGGAACCGTGTTATAGGTCGTCAAGAAGGCAGCGCCGTCGTTACCGTATTCCACACCATTGATGTCAACGAAGTAGATGTTATTGGCTGCAGCAGTGGAAACAGGTGCATAAAAGCCCACCTGGACATATGCCATCTGGCCCTCGTCAACGGGCTCGGCCATGTAGGACACATCCTTCTTGTCACATGAACCCATTGTGACTGCTACCAACAGCAATAATGCTATATATTTGAAATATTTCATAGTCATTGAATTTTTTAATCTAATAAAACATCATCTTGAAGTGGGCATGTCACCAGGATAGCAGAACCACATGATGGAGCACTGGTAATCCAGTTCTTGACCACCAATGGGCAGCAGAGCATCCAAGTTAGTCTTGTTCCACATGTACTCAGAGTTGTAGCGCGGACGAATGCGGAAGCAGGGCGAGCCGTTGTTGTCGGCGTTATAGGTGCCCCTGCGGCCTTCGAACTGAGCAGGCTGCAGATAGAATCCCTTGTAAACCTTGGTGGGATCCTCATCGCGTTTCTGGTCAAGGGTGGTCTTGTCCCAACCGTTACCATACTTGGGATATTCACCCGTGTACTGAATGTCATAGAAGTACTTGCGCAGGTCAACCCATGCTTCAATACCACCCCAAGGATAGAGGGCGAGGTACTTCTGCATCATGATGTGCGAGAGCGAGAAGTCGCCCATGGGCAGATTATTCACATAGGGACCGTTCAGGTATTCTTGAGCCAACTCGTTAAAGGTGGCCTTGGTCACCTTGTCACCCTGATGATAGGTGCCGTCGGTGGTACCGGCAACGATATAGCTGGCAGTGAATTCCATATCGGCAGCCATAGCTTTCTTCCAAGCCTCAAAAGCGTCGCTCTTGCTACCATACTTGTACTGTACCTCAGCCAAGTCAAACATCAGCTCGGCATAGGTGGTCATGATGTAAGGTGCATCGTCACGATACAGCCAGCGACCAGCACCGTCATAGGTGGTGTTGGATGTGGCGTTGCGACCCCAGAACGAGGGTGCAGTAGCGATGGGACCGCTAGCACCAGTGAAACCAGAACCGGCATAGTAGAGGTTGCGGAGCACCTCACGATCGGTGATGGTGGCCAAGTTGTTGCTGTCGGTGGTCGCCAGTTTCACGAGGCGACGCGGATCAAAGTGACCTGCATCGGGCAGGGTGTCGCTGGTGATCTGCTTTTCGAGCAGCGCGTAAGGATAGTGCTGAGACTTGAGCGGATTGGTCGAGTCAACCTCAACACGGATGAAGTTACCCTCTTCGTCATACTTGCGAATGGTACCCGTGAACAGCTGCACAGGATAGTCATGCTGGAAATAGCTGTAAACCAGGTTGCCGCGATAGGTACCCCAGAAGTTATTGTAACCACTCTCGGCGGCGTCGGCACTACCACCCCAAATCTTGAGCGTGGCATTGTCGTCATTGCTGGCAAATGCATTGTTCACCGCTGTCATGAACTCATTGTAGTATTTCTCCTTGAAGTCCTTCTTGTTGGTCAGCGAAGCCAAGTTACGGGCAATCACTGCATAGGCGAACTTGATCCATTTGTCCTTGTCACCGCCATAGATGAAGTCATTGTTCTTGATGCGGTTACCATAAGACGAGTTGTCCTCCTTCTGCAGGTATTCGATAGCCTGATAAGCCCACTCGCGCACCTGAGGATAGATGTCATACTGGTAGTCATACTCGTGTGACAGACGACCAGCCTCGTAAGCCTGCTTCATGGGAGCCTCGCCGTTGACCTTTGTCAACAGATCCCAAGAGAAGGCCTTCATCGCCAAGCCGATACCGGCCAATGTCCAGTTCTCGGCCTCAACACTCTGGTTGATCATGTTCTCCAGGTTCATACCCTGGTTCCAGTAAACCATACGCCAAGCCTCACCACCGGCATCGCTGCCCTTAGTATAGTAGTTGTTGGCGAAGTTTGAGTAGCTCGAAGTACCCATCATCTGGGTAAGCGGTGCGACGGCACGCAAGTCCCAGTAGATGCCCTGATAGGCCTGCTGGATACCGGCCAGATAGAGGTAACCCTCCACATAGTCTGGCGCGTCGGTGTTCCGATTCACATCCAGATAGTCATCGCAGGATGTCAGACCCAAAGCCAAGCAAGCCAGCGCACACAGTATAATTGATTTGAAATGTTTCATAATTATATCTGTTATATTTGAGTTCATTAATGATTACTTCACGATGATTTCGCAAATCGAAACACGGTTCCAGCTCAATTCGTCGAACATGTTGCTGATACCCTGGCCGGCAGCCTGGATGCGGTTGGCAGCGATACCATACTTGTTGACGAGCATATCCCTCACGCTGGCGGCACGGCCGTTAGCGAGCTTGATATTGTTGTCCTGATTGCCCTCGGGCGAAGCATAACCCTTGATCACGCAGGTTGCCTCGGGATGGCTCTTCATGTAAGCGGCAATGCGCTCCACATTGGGACGCTGGTCTGCGGTCACAGCGGTCTTGTTCACGGGGAAGTGAACGAGAACGTTCATGTACTGCTTGCTGTTGTCAACCACGGTGGCGGGCTTGTTCTTAGCAGCATTCAGGTCGCTGCGGCAGTTGGCCAGGGCGCGGTTAGCGGCGTCGAGGTCGTTCTGCAACTGAGCCAGACGGCTGTTATAGCTGTTCTCGGCATTGGCGAGCTGAGCGCGCAGGTCATTAATCTGATCGTTGAGAGCGGTGGTGTTCACATAGGCAGGCTTGGGAGCCTCGTCGTTGGAACCGAAGGTCACACTCAGACCAACAGAGTAGCTGCGGGGCGTGGGCAACGACCAGCAGTCGTAACCCTCACCACCAGTACCACCGGCAGCAGCCGACATGGTGTTACCGGCAACGTCGGTACCCGTGTAGTTGGTGATAGTGAACAAGTCGTTAGCTGAAGCATAGATGCTGGCATTCTGAACGGTACCCTTGGTCACCTTGTTCAGCCAGTTGTGTGAGAAGACGTAGGCCAAACGCAACTCTTGACAGCGGATGTAGTTGATCTTGTGCTGAACCCAGTCCTCATCACCACCAGTGTAGATCGAGGAACCATACTCACCCAGGTTAACGGCGATGGTGTTCTTGGTGGGATTGGCAGTCTCCTGCTTGCCGTCATAGAGAACGCCGTCGAATACAACGTAGCCCTGTTCACGCATGTCAACAGACAACTGGTTCAAACCATTAGTTAACATTTCACGCATGGTAGCGTTGACAACGTCGGCATGGTAGCGGCCCTGGAACATAGCACTAAAGCGCCAGTTCTTCACACTCAGAGAAGTTGTGAGACCGAAGCGCAGCTTGGGCTCACGGTTACCGATGATACTCCAATCGGCCGATACACGAGGCAGACCCGTGGTCGGGTCAATCAGGATCTGACCAGCCTCGTTGCGCTCGTAGGCGCGACCGGTAACGGTGCTGATTGGATGTCCCCTCATCACACCATTGCGGATGTTACCTGAGTTCCAAGTGTAAGCGTTATAGAACTCAACCAGGTTCTCGGGCAGATAAACAACCTTACTGTTGGTATGTGACACGTTCACGCCCACATTCCAACGGATGTCAGGAGTGCGAACAACGTCAACATCGGCGTGACCTTCCCAGCCCCACGTGTTAAACGTACCCACGTTCATGTTGTTCAACACGAAACCGGTAGCGTAACTCATGCGGAAGCCGGTAACAATCTGGTCGGCGCAGTGTGTGCGGAACCAGGTGAAGTCGGCATTGATGCGGTCATCCCAGAAGCGAGCCTCAACACCAGCCTCGTAGGAGGTGGTCATCTCGGGCTTGAGGCTGCGGTTGGGACCGGTGTAGCCGTACTTGTAACCACCACCCGTCAGATAAGTGGGCTCGAGCTCGGGATCAATCGAGAGCACGGGAGCATCCTTACCGACCTGAGCGACAGCGCCGCGCAGCTTCAGGTAGTTAATGAAGCCGATATTCTTCATAAACTTCATCTCGCTGAGCACGATTGCAAGCTCACCAGCGGGATAGAAGTAGTGGTTATTGTCCTTGGGCAGGGTCGAAGACCAGTCGTTACGGAAGCGACCGGTCAAGAAGATCATGTTGTTGTAACCCAGCTCCAACTGACCTGAGATAGCCTGCACGCGGCGCTTGGTGGAGCGCTTCTTGCTGGAGACGGTGCTCTCGGTACAGTTGTTGATGCTGTAGAAGTCAATCACCTTGAAGTTAGAACCATAGGATGATAAGCTGGTCACACCGTTCTCCAACTGGTGGTAACCCACCTGGATGCCCAACGAGTACTTGTTGTCCAACCAGCTGTTGTTGTAACCGGCCAGCACGTTGAGCGTCGGGTCGTTGGTATTGTACTTTGTGATACTGTACTTACCAGCATTGTTACTATCATCAACAGCCTGGTTAGTGGTCACAAAATACGGATGCTTACCATACTGGTAGGTCGAGGTGCTCACGTCCCAACCCATTTGCAAGCGCAGGTAGGTGTGGACGATCGGAGTGAAGTTCAGCGAGAAAGCGCTGATGATGCGATCGGTCTCATCATGATTCAGGTTCTTCTTCAAACCGAACAGCGGATTCAGCAAATCGGTATCGGTGTAGTATGCGGGATACTTCTGGTGTGCACCGTCCTCGGCCATGTAGATGCTCATATCATCTACGCTCGGCCATTTGTAGCTTTGGCGAATAGGACCGTCCAAACCACGCATGGCCTTATCGTTCTTGGCGTTCACATACTGCATGGTACCCTCCATCGCTAACCACTTGGTCAACTGGGCGCGTCCTGACAGTGACAGGTTGGTACGCGTCAGGTTTGTGGTCTTGACAACACCGTCCTGGTCAAAGTAAGAAGCACTGGCACGAACCGACATGCGCTCATTACCAGCCTCCAACGACAGGTTGTGGCGGTGCATGAAACCGGTCTGCAGCACGGCAGCAGCGTTGTCATAGTATGGCAATGAACCATCATACAGTGAACCATAGCGGCTGGTGTAGTAGAAGTTGGCAGCACCATAAGCACCGTTGACGTACTTGTCCTGGACCTTGGGCCAACCATAGGCCTTGGACCAAGTGATCTGGTTGCTGTAAGTCACGCGGGCGCGTCCTGCACGACCTTTCTTAGTGGTGATGATGATGGCACCGTTCGAGGCGTCACTACCGTACAGAGCGGCAGCAGCAGCGCCTTTCAGCACGGTCATCGACTCGATGTCCTCGGGGTTGAAGTCATTACCACGCGATGAGTAGTCGGTCGAACGCACATTCAGACCAGTAACATCATCGGAAACTGCCAGACCCGTTGTGGGGTTGAACGAGGTGTTGTTCATGGGGACACCGTCGATGACATACAGCGGCTGGTTGTTACCACTCAGTGACGTGGCACTGCGCAATACAACAGTCGTTGAGGCACCGGGGGCACCACCTGAACTAACGACGCTCATACCCGACACACGACCTTGCAGTGCCGAGATGAAGTCGGTGCGGCCCGATTCGATAATGTCCTGGGCCTTCACGTTCTGCACCGAGGAACCCACGGTGCGGGCAACACGTTTCATACCGAACTCAGCCGTCACCACTACATCCTGCAGGGTGTTGGCGCCTTCGGTCAACTGTACGCTGGCGGCTTGCGATGCGGGAACTTCAATCGCATCATAGCCCACAAAGGAGAAGACGAGCGTCTGGTTGGGGTCGGCCTTAATCGAGTAACGGCCATCGAGGTCGGTGGTCGTACCCGTGTTAGTGCCCTTTACCCTCACATTAACGCCAATCATCGGCTCTCCGTTGGCGTCCTTAACGACGCCGTTGACTCGGTTGCTCTGGGCAACAGCTGTGAATCCCGTGTTGTACTGACTCGGAGCCAGTCCAGCTGGGATACCCATGGCTAGTGCCAATGTGCAGAGCAGTGCTAATTGTTTTTTCATACGCACTTTGCTTTTAATTGATTTGAAGTTAATGAATTGGTTAATATCTTATCGAATAATTTTCAGTAACGTTTTTTAAGGGCGAAAGTCTCTCTTATCGCATGAAAAAGTGACTTTCAAAAGGCAAAAGTGCAAAAAAAGTTTAAACTAAACAAGCATTTTGATAAAAAAATGCCGTTTTTAGCATGAATTTGTCCCAAAAACACCGTATTACTATGGAAAATCCACAAAAAATGCCACATTAATTTATGGATTAACCGCAAATTTTTCACAAAATTAACAATCCAAAAATCGAAACTATTCACCCCAACGAATTATGCACCAATCCCCGCATCACTAGTAGTTGATGTACAACATCAGTGGCCATTCATGACCTCTTTTGGTCATGAATAACGACAGCCCTGAGCCGTTTTGAGCCCATTACATGAATTGAGACATATACAGAGGCAGGTAGAGCACATCATTACTGCGTTCTAAGTTGAAAGGACTGAAGACAATGGCGCGTCCAATCCTGCTTGAAAAGGCTTCTAGTGCCGCATTTAATGAAGCATGTCGTTTGTAATCCGATCCCGATTTGACTTCAATAATAGTAATCTCATTGTTCTCCTCAATGATGAAGTCGAGTTCCTGGCGGCTTTTTTTGTCGTAGTAATGAAGAGCGATACCCTTGCTGGATAATGAGCATGCTACATAGTTCTCGGTCAGCGCACCCTCATTAACGCCAACATCTCCATTCAGTACATTGAACTGTATGTCTTTGAGCAAGAGATTGGCCAGCAATCCCGTGTCCACCATATACAGTTTGAATAACTTTCGGTTCTCGGTAGCGGTAAAGGGTAGGGCAAAGTCGTATGTGTTAATCGAGTAATATGCTATCCCTGCATCAATGAGCCATTGAGTAGGATCATCGTATTTTCTCCTCGATGCCCCTTTCTCTAAACTGGCAAGAATAAACCGTTTGTCCTGTTTGCCGAGTTGCGATGGTATAGCATCAAAAATTCTTTTGACAAGCACTTGGTCCTTGCCCGCATAGTTAGTGATATCGGAGCGATAGGTAGTGAGAATCGAACGCTGCACATTTAAGACGTTGCTGAAGTCTGGGGTTTCAACAAAGGTTTTTACAGCTTCAGGCATGCCTCCCACAACCAAATGCTGGCGATAAAACCGGTTCATTTGCTCATGGATGAAATCAGGAACAGGTTCCTCTTTTTCATAACAGTGTCGCAGGACATCAATGACATCGGTTGATACATCATTTGCCCATAGGAATTCTTCGAAATCAAGAGGATACATCTTCAACTCTTGCTCATATCCTACAGGATAGGATGTAACAGGCTTGTAGTTGATGCCAAGTAGAGAACCTGACTCAATGTAATCATATCGATGTTCCTCCACCAGGAATTTTATGGCAGTCCGGGCATTGGGACACTCTTGG
>JAEEGI010002185.1_pt1 | contig 48455 bp, 36 predicted proteins | sample 8958751 | NCBI WGS metagenome assembly JAEEGI01 (sample SAMN16246545, study PRJNA631951) | gut metagenome | biome: gut microbiome; feature: rumen; material: KS-attached | host: Bos | place: Iran: Karaj | collected 2018-10
GTCGGCGGGAACGTATGAGAACATCAAAGTCTATGCGCCTTACACCTATTTGACTAAGAAGGAAATCGCCGAGCACGGCAAGGCCTTAGGCTTGGACTATACCGAGACCTATTCCTGCTACAAAGGTGGTGAGAAGCACTGCGGCAAATGCGGCACCTGCCGCGAACGCCGTCAAGCGCTGCTCGATGCCGGCATCGAAGACCACACAGAATACGAACCCTAATAGTGAAACAAATCTAGCATAAATTACCCAGATGCGGCCCCGACTATCCTTATCATAATCTGCCAAAAATTCGGCTTTCAGCCGTCCCGTATCAAAACAATAACTGAACAACTGAACAACTGATAACTGCCAACTGAAAATGTATTACGTCAGAAAAACCCTAGAAATATCCGCCTGCCATCAGCTTTACCTCGACTACGAGAGCAAATGCGAGAACCTGCATGGCCACAACTGGAAGATCAATGTGTATTGCCGTGCCGAAAAGCTTGACAGCAATGGCATGGTGTGCGATTTCACCGAAATCAAGAGCTTGATCCATGGCAAGATCGACCATACTAACATCAATGAGGTCCTTGACTTCAATCCGACAGCCGAGAACTTGGCCAAGTGGATTGTCGACACGGTTCCGAACTGCTACCGTGCTGATGTGTGGGAGTCGCGCGACAACAAGGCCTCCTACATCAAGGACGATGCTCCTCAAAACTTTGATTGATTTTAGGGTCACAAAACCCACAAAACTTGCAAAACCTTATTCGAGGTTGGGAAAGCGGCCAACCGGCCCGCTTTCCAGCGGCAACCCTGTTGGGCGCCGCCCTTGACAAAAGATAGTTTTGACGGTTTTGTAGGTTTTGTGAGAAAAAGAAACCATGTACAAAATAAACGAAATATTCTACTCCCTTCAAGGCGAAGGTTATTACTCCGGAACGCCTGCGATCTTTGTGCGCTTTAGCGGATGCAACTTGCGCTGTTCGTTTTGCGACACGCAGCATCAGGACGGGCAGATGATGTCGTTGCAAGAGATTGTGGATGAAGTCGATAAGTATCCTCTCGCACCATTGCTTGTGCTGACAGGCGGCGAGCCATCTTTGTTCATTGACGAGTCTTTTGTGGCGGAACTGAAGCAAAAAACGAACAAGACCATTGCCTTCGAAACCAATGGTACGCGACCTTTGCCGAACAACCTCGATTGGGTGACGCTTTCGCCCAAGACCGTTTTTGAGGGAGGCGATTTGGAGCCTTGTGTGTTGAAGACTTGTGATGAACTGAAAGTGGTCTATCTTGGTCAGGATTTGGCGCAATACAAAGGCATTGAGGCCCGACATCGTTTCTTGCAGCCTTGTTTTTGTGAAGATGAAGTGCAACGAAAGGCTAATATGAAAGCCTGCGTCGATGCCGTGATACAGAACCCCGGCTGGCGGCTTTCGATACAGATTCATAGAGTTTTGAATATCAGATAGTTTACTTTCTTCTTTGGAAGTTTCTCTTCGGCTCGCTGTAAACCAAAAACACAGCGGGCTTTTTGTTTAAATCGCCTTTATAGTCTTTCCATTCCCCAACGCTTTGGCTGATGATGAGTTCGTCATCGCAGGTGAGGTTGCAGGCCACACAGACGCGCGTGGCAGGGTGGAGGTTCTTGCATAAGTCCTGTAGCATGGCGTTGTTGCGGAAAGGTGTTTCGATGAAAAGCTCCGTCTCGTTGTTGGCCATCGACCGCCGCTCCAAGTCTTTGATGGCATTCTGCCGCTCAGGGCTCTTGATGGGCAAGTAGCCATGGAAGGCAAAAGACTGTCCGTTGAAGCCTGAGGCCATTAAGGCAAGAATCATGGCATTGGGCCCGACCAATGGAATTACTTGTATGCCAGCGGAATGTGCCAAGTCCACGACCAATGCGCCTGGGTCAGCAACGCACGGTGTGCCTGCCTCCGACATCAGTCCCATGTCCTCGCCTTGAAGGCAGGCGCCGAGGTGCTCCATCAAGTCGAGGTTGCATGCGTTGTGTTTGTCTAGCTCGATGAATTCGATGTCGTCGATGGCATTGTCCATTCCAATGCGACTTAGCACGCGGCGCGAAGTGCGGGTGTTCTCCACCACGAAATGTTTGAGTTTCCTAACGATTTCGAGCGTTCCTGCAGGGATGACCTGTTCTGGTTTCGTTGCGCCAAGCAGGTTGGGCACGAGATAGAGTTTTCCGAAGTTGTTGGTCATGAAAAGAGGGGTTATGATAAGGCGATTTTCTTCTCGATGTCGGCAAACATTACCTTGAACTGCTTGTCGGTTTCCAGCTGATTGGCAATGGTCTTGCAGGCATGGTGCACCGTGGCGTGGTCTTTCTTGCCGCACTGCTGGCCGATGGAGACCAGGCTGGCATTGGAGTATTTCTTCGAAAGGTACATGGCAATCTGGCGGGCTTGCACCACTTGGTGCTTGCGTGTGTTGAGGGACATCTGCTCAGGCGTGATCTTGAAATACTCGCAGACAATATTAATAATGTATTCCACCGAGACCTCTTTGACGGTGTTGCGCACAAAGCGGTCGATGATTTGCTGCGCCATGTCGATGGTCACGGCTTTCTTATTGAGCAGCGACTGTGCCATGAGCGAGTTCATCACGCCTTCCAGCTCGCGGATGTTGTTGCGCACATTGCTCGCTATGTATTGCACCACCTCCTCGGGGAAGGTGATGCCGTTGTCGTGCAGCTTCTCACGAATGATGGAGGTGCGCGTGGAGAGGTCGGGCGACTGAAGGTCGGCGGTCAGGCCCCACTTGAAACGCGATAGCAATCGGTCTTCCATGCCTTGCAGGTCACTCGGAAACTTGTCGCTGGTGATGACAATCTGCTTGTTGTTCTGCTGCAGGTGGTTGAAGATGTGGAAAAACACATCTTGGGTGCCCGCCTTGCCCGCGAGGAATTGGATGTCGTCGATGATGAGCACATCGATCATCTGGTAGAAGTTGATGAAGTCGGGACGGTTGTTGTTCTTGTTGGCGGTCACATACTGCGTGGAGAGTTGCTCGGCCTGTACATAGAGCACAGTCTTTTCTGGGTGCAAACGCTTGGTTTCCAAACCGATGGCATGGCAGAGGTGGGTCTTGCCCAAGCCTGTGCCGCTATAGATCACCAAAGGGTTGAAGGCGGTCTTGCCGGGCTCTTTGGCTACTCTCATTCCGGCCGTGCGGGCCAGACGGTTGCATTCGCCCTCGATGAAGTTTTCGAAGGTGTAGTTCTCGTTCAGCTGCGAGTCGATTTGCAGTTTCTTCAGTCCGGGGATGACAAACGGGTTAATGGGGCCCGATGACAGTCGTTCCGGTGCAGGTTGACCAATGGGGTTCTTGGGGAAGTTGCGGTTGGCGCTGGGCAGGGTGATGGAGCCGAAGGTGTTGGTGCTGTCTACGGGTATCCTATATTCCAGTTTTCCTTTGGCGCCAACGAAGCGTTTGATGACCGTCTTGAGCAGGTCGATGTAATGCGCCTCAAGGTATTCGTAGAAGAACTGTGAGGGCACTTGCAAGGTCAGCACATTGTCGGTCAGAGAGAGCGGCACGATGGGTTCGAACCAGGTCTTATATCCCTGTTCCGTGACGATGTCTTTAATCACAGACAGACAGCTATTCCATATTTCCACATGGTCCTTTGTCATCGTAAAAATTGCTCTATTTTATTGTCTTTCACACTACTTGAAAAGTAGAATGAGTGTCATGTTTCAGGCCGTGTTTTCGGCTTATTTTGACCTTGCAAAAGTATATGATTAATTGTTTATAAAAAAATCAAATTTCTATTGATTTTTAATTTTCTTTTTTCTAAAATACGAGATTTTCAAATTTTGAAAAAGCAAAAAGTATATAAACAATTGATTTACACCGTTTTAATGTATGTTATTTTTACCCCAAATAAATTGCTGAATTTTTCGAAAATTCTTGAAGCGGAATTTTTTCTTGTTGAAAACTCCAAATAACAATCCAATTCGAAGCGGGAATTTTGCTGCTCCAAATTCTCCTCTTTCATGATGCGCATGACCTCATTCATCAAAGGATACTCGAACTCCAAACTGTAAATATCATTTATGGTTTTTTCCTCAACTTGAGCGTTGTCAAGGGCATCGCGGGCAGCGGTTTTATAGGCGTTGATGAGCCCCGAAGTGCCCAATTTGATGCCGCCGAAATAGCGGGTCACGACGACACACACATTAGTGACATCTTTCGAGAGGATCTGGTTGAGGATGGGTTTGCCAGCTGTGCCTGAAGGTTCTCCGTCATCGCTTGAGCGGAAGGTCTTTTTGTCGGGGCCAATCATATAGGCGTAACAATGGTGCCGAGCATCGAAGTATTTTTTCTTGACGGACGCGACGGCTTCTTTGGCCTCATCTTCACTCATCACGGTGAAGGCTTCGGCGATGAATTTGCTGCCTTTCTCCTTGTAAAGGCCGTCGCCGCGGGTGGCTAACATATAATAGGTGTCGTCGTTCATGGCTTCATGGTGATAAGGATGACAGCGATGATGGCGATGGCCAGGCCTAGGTAGTTCTTCCAGGTGAGTTTTTCCTTGAAGAGCAGCCAACCCATGAGGGCGGTGAGGCTGACCACGCCGATGTTATAGACGGGGAAGAGCACCACGTTGTCGAAACAACGCATGGCATGATAGACGCTATAGGTCGAGAAGAAGTTGATGACGCCGAGGCCAATGCCGCCCAAGGCACTTTTCCATTGCCATTTCGACTTGCCACGAATGAGGTCGTAGGCCACGAGAAGGATGCCGAACAGCAGGGCGATGAAATAGATGAAGGCAATCATGAAACTCATATTGTCGCCCTGGTTGCGCTGTTCGGTGAGCTTCATCAAAATATCACCAGTGCCTGTCCCGAAAAAGATTAAAACGGGTAGTAACCAATTGGTTTTGTTTGGTTTATCGGTTCGCCCTTTTCCACCTACCACCAACACCAAAGCCACCAAAGCCAGTACAATACCCATAGTGGCAACGAGATTCAGCTTCTCGCTGAACAGCACCACACCTGCCAAAGCAGGCAAAACCACCGAGAGTTTGCTTGACAGCGAGGTGACTGTCACGCCCGAGCGTTGTGTGGAGGCTGTCATCAGCACATAGGTGAAGATGAACCAGAAACCCGTGATGAGCGAGAGGCCGAACCAAGGCTCGCCGACCAGCTGTACGGGTGTGTCGAACTGTTTGCACATCAGAAAGCCTGTGCATGTGGCGAAGACATAGTTCCACATCAGCGCCTGGTGGTTATCCAGATTGAAGCGTTCGAAGAGGCGCATGGCGACGAAGACTCCCGTGGAGCATAATATGGCAAGAATCAAATAAACCATCGTTGTAGGGACGCATCGCATGCGTCCGAAAATAATTCGGCAAAATTATGGATTTTTGCCTAATTTTGCCCCATGATAGGTTTTAATTTGCAGAAAACGAAACGACATTTCACCACCCTGTTGGCCGAAAAGTTCCCTCGGCGCGAGGCGGAGCAGTTGATGCGCATCCTTTTGGAAGATCTTTTTGGCATCGATTGGAACCAGCAGCTGATGAATCCTGACCTGCGCATCGATGAGCTTCAGCATTATCAATTGAGTGAAGCCGTCAAGCGTCTTCTGGCAGGCGAACCAGTACAATATGTGACTGGAATGGCCCGTTTCAACGACCTATTATTAAAGGTATCACCCGCTGTGCTCATTCCACGTCCCGAGACGGAAGAGCTTGTGCAAAAAATTAGCACAAGCTTGCCTAAAGAAAAAACCATGCGAATCTGGGACATCGGCACAGGCTCAGGCTGCATCGCTATTGCCTTGGCCAAGCTACTCCCCAATGCCGAAGTCATTGCCTTCGATGTCTCGGAAGAGGCATTGCAAATCGCCAAAGAGAATGCCGAAAACAATGTTGTGAAGGTGACTTTCGTGCAAGACGATGTATTGAATCCACAATCCGAGTTTTTCAGCAAGCCTGTCGATTTGGTGGTGAGCAACCCACCTTACGTCTGTGACAGCGAACGTGCCGCAATGGAATCCAACGTCCTCAACTGGGAGCCTGAAAAAGCCTTGTTCGTTCCTGACGACGACCCGCTTCGGTTTTACCGCCAGATTTTGGCTTTGGCCAAAAATCTGTTGAATCCCGATGGACAAGTTTGGTTTGAAATCAACGAACGGAAGTGGGAGGAGATGGTGCAATTATGTCACGAAATGAAGCTCTCAAATGTCGAGGTTTTGGAGGATTTTGCTGGGAAACCACGGTTTGTGAAAACGTGGACTGCGCAAATTGTATAATGTTCCTATTAATAGAGACTGCAAATCTATTGAATTAATGTGAAACATCTAGCAGCTTTGTGTATACGGATTAATAATTAAAACTACTCATTTTCACCTTAACTTATGCTCTCAATTTTGGAGTACATTATACTCTTTTTTCGAGAGTAATAGTCCAAAAACAAGAAAAAAGCCTACTTTTGCGGAAAAATTGAGCCATGCAAACGCTTTCGGTCGTCATCATAACCTTCAACGAGGAGCAGAAGATAGGGCAATGCCTTGACTCTGTGAAGGATATCGCCGATGAAATCATCGTAGTGGATAGTCATTCCACCGATGCAACCGAAGCCATCTGCGACCGTTACAGCGTGAAGTTCTTCTCACAGGACTGGCTCGGCTACTCTGACCAGAAGAACCTCGCTGACGACCTCGCCACCTGCAACCTTATCTTTTCCATTGATGCTGACGAAACCCTCTCCGATGAGCTGAAGCGGTCCATCGCTGAAATCAAAGAGAAGGAGATCGCTGACAACGAGGTTTTTGCTATGAACCGCCTCAACAACTACTGCGGAAAGTGGATCAAGCGCTGCGGCCTTTATCCCGAGACCAAGATCCGCATCTGGCGACGCGGCTTCGCCCAATGGGAAGGCATCATCCACGAGTGGCTAAACTACAAGAATGAGCCGAAGAAAACCCTACTTCGTGGCGACCTGTTGCATTATTCCTGGGACACGCCCGAATCCTTCCGCAAGCAGCAGTTTCATTTCGCGGAGCTGGGCGCGCAGTCGTACTACGAACGCAGCAAGAAAACGGGACTCCTGCCCTACCTATTCAGCCCGAGCATTAATTTCATCCGCACCTATATTATAAAAGGTGGCTTCCTCGAAGGCAAGACAGGATTCTACATTTGCCATACAATGGTGCAAGCCAACAGACACAAATACAATTTGTTACGAAAAAAACTAAAGAAAAACCATAATAGGATTGCTTTGCAAGAAATCTGAGAAAATTAATATAAAATCCTTTTAAAAATCAAAAAGATAGATTTTCAAGAGACCTTAAAGAAAGATATTTGAACGATTTCTTGGCCGTAGGACAACCAAAAAAAATACCGAGACAATGGAAATACAATTTGAAGAAGAAGTCGAACGCACAGTGGCTGTGCTGAAAGCCGGAAAGACCATCCTCTACCCCACCGATACCATCTGGGGTGTGGGCTGCGATGCCACCAACAGCCGCGCTTGTGACCGCGTCTATGAAGTGAAGCAAAGGCCAGCCTCAAAGAGCCTCATCGTGCTGGTTGACACGGCAGAGCGATTGAAGGACTACGTTGTCAACGTGCCAGCCATCGCTTACGACCTTATCGCGCACACTACCAATCCGTTGAGCATCGTCTATACACAAAGCAAAAATCTCTCAAAGAACATCTCTTCCGACCGTTCGGTGTGCATCCGAGTGGTGAACAACGATTTTTGCAAGGAGGTCATCCGCCGCTTGGGGAAGCCCATCACTTCCACTTCGGCCAATCTCTCGGGACAACCCACGGCTATGACATTCGGCGACATCAGCGAAGAAATCAAAAACACAGTGGATTATGTGGTGCAACTCTACCACGACAGCTTCGCCAAGCCCAAGTGCTCCACCATCATCAAATTGAATGAGGACAATACTTTTGAGATTTTGAGACAATAAATTGCAGATTTTTCGTTATCTTTGCGCCCCTAAAAAATCGTTTCAACCCATGAAATCACTGAAAATGTTTTTCTTGGCTATTGTCTGCCTCTTTACGGTGGTGGCAACAGCACAACAGCCCCAGTCAAAGGCGCAGATGAACATCCAAAAATTCGCCTCAACACTTTATCTAATTGAGAATTTCTACGTAGACACAGCCAACAGTGAAAAGGTAGTCGAAGATGCCATCATTGCCGCCCTGAAGGAACTCGACCCTCACTCGGCCTACATATCGAAAAAAGATGTGGAGAAGGCTAACGAGCCGCTTGTGGGCAGCTTTGAAGGCATCGGCGTGACCTTCCAGCTCATCCGCGACACCATTACCGTCATCAGCCCAGTGGCAGGAGGACCCTCTGAAAAGGTGGGCATCATGGCAGGTGACAAGTTCATCAAGATTGATGGCGAAGAAGCTGTCGGCAAGAAGGTTGACAACGAATACGTACAAAAACACTTGCGTGGCAAGAAAGGTACCAAGGTCACCATAAGCGTGAAGCGCGGCAATGACCCTGAACTACTTGACTTTGAGATTACCCGCGACAAAATCCCGTTGAACAGCATCAACGCGGCTTATATGCTTAGCAATCACGTCGGCTACATAAAACTCGACCGGTTTGCCCAAGAATCCACTCAAGAGTTCAAGGAAGCTTTTGCCAAGCTGCAAGCCCAAGGTATGGAGTCACTTATCTTTGACTTGCGCGGCAACACAGGCGGCTACCTCAACACCGCGATTGAATTGGTGGATCAGTTTATCGACAATGACAAACTTATCGTCTTTACCGAAGGCATCCACTCACCCCGCCAGGAATGGAGAAGTACCAAAGACGGCCTATATTCCACAGGCAAGTTGGTCGTCCTCATCGATGAAGGTTCAGCCTCGGCCAGCGAGATTCTTTCAGGCGCCATCCAAGATCACGATCGTGGTGTGGTCATCGGTCGTCGTTCATTTGGCAAAGGTCTGGTACAGAGGCCTTTCAATCTTCCTGATGGTGCACAAATCCGCCTCACTACTTCGCGCTACCACACGCCTTCAGGTCGTTGCATCCAACGACCTTATGAAAAAGGCGCCGAAGACTATGCCAAAGAAATGGTAAAACGCCTCGAACATGGTGAATACTACCATGCCGACAGCATCCACTTTCCCGATTCACTGAAATACAAGACCGATGGTGGACGTACCGTCTACGGTGGTGGTGGTATCATGCCCGACCTCTTCATCCCCGTGGACACGGCATACAACAGCAAACTTTACACCAACCTAGTCCGCAAAGGTGCATTGAACCGTTTCACCACCGACTACAGCTTGAAACATCGCGACGCCATCAAAGCACAATATGGCGATTTCAGCAATTTCAACAAGGCCTTCACCGTCAGCCAAGACCTCGTCGACGATCTGAAAGCCGCCGCCAAGGAAGCCAAGGTGGAATGGAACGACGAGCAGTTTGCCCGTTCTGAAAAATACATCCTTATGCAGATGAAGGCTTTAATCGCCCGTAATGTATGGGAAACACAACAATATTATGAGGTGATGTCCTCAGTGGACCCCAGTATACAAAAAGCCTTAGAAGTGATCAACAGCGAAAAAACATATAAAAACCTGCTGAAAATGAAATAGTTTTTGCTCAAAAGCTCGTATTTTTTTCAAAAAATTCCTATTTTTGCAGTTTGACATCTGCATTTTGTAGAAATCAAGTAATAAAATCAATATCAACTAATTAAATTCAAAAAATGAAGAAATTCCATTTACTTTGCACAGCATTCCTAATGATGGGTTTGCTGTTTGGCATGCAATTGATGGCTCAGCACATCGAACTCGGCATTGCCAAATCGGCACAGAGCTGTACCAACGTGACTGACGAAGGCTTCACGGCCTCTTTCTCCTTCAGCAGCATCGATGCCACTGAAATTTCCACTGAAAAAGGTGTATTCTCCTATATCACCATGGGGAACACCTATCCTTCCGGAAATCTTGGTGAGCCCACCTTGCCTGCTGTCAACAAGTTGCTTGCCATCCCTTACGGTGTCAGCAACATCTCCGTTAAAGTAAAGAATTACAACACCACAGTTTACTCACTCGCCGATTTTGGCATCAAGACGATTTATCCTCAGCAGCAACCACTCCGTAAGGACCAGAAACCCGAGGACGTGCCTTTCGCCTACAACGAGAAGGCTTATAACGCCAAAGGCTTCGCCAATCGTCCCATTGCTGAAGTGAAGATTCAAGGCACCATGCGTGGCATTCAAATCGGTGCCTTAACGGTCAACCCCGTGCAGTATGATCCTTCCACCAACAGTATCCGTGTCTATAACAACATCGAAGTTGAAGTTCGTTATAGCCAATACGACAAATCGGCCTCCTACAACGAGTTTGCTCGCACCTTCAGCCCCTATTTCGCTGGTGTCTACAGCCAAATGTTCAACTGGCGCGACGACGTGTATGACGAGCACCCCGACCTCTGGCAAGTTCCTGTACACATGCTGGTCATCGCCGACCGCATGTTTGAAGAGTGCTTACAGGAATGGTTGGCATGGAAGACCACGAAAGGCTTCTACCTGAGCGTGAACTATACCGATGAGATAGGCACCAGTGCTTCTGCCATTCGTACCTTCATCCAAGAGGAGTATGACAAAGAACCTCCCACCTTCCTTATGATTATGGGTGATAAGAACCAAGTAGCCGCCAGCGCTACCGGTAGTGAAACCCACTGCGTCACCGACCTTCAATACTCAAGTGTCGACGGTGACCAGTTCCCTGATATGTATCACAGCCGCTTCCCCGCCGAGACCGTCTCCCAAATGCAGGCCATGGTTGACAAGGCTCTCGAATACGAGCAATACACCATGCCCGATCCGAGCTACTTGAACAACGTGCTCCTCATCGCTGGCGAAGATAATGGTTGGGGTGTCACTGTGGGTCGTCCCACCATTTGGTATGCCACCAACTACTATTTCAACGAAGAACACGGTTATGACCAGGTGCACGAATTCAGCCATGGCCAATATTCAGGCTGTTACACCTGGCTCAACGAAGGTGTCGGCTTCGCTAACTACACAGCCCACGGTTCCAACACCAGCTGGGCTGGCCCAAGCTTCACCGTCAGCGATGTCAACAACCTGACCAACGAGCACAAGTACTTCCTCGCCATGGGTAACTGCTGCGAGGCAGCCGACTGGGGCATCAACGGCACCTGCTTTGGCGAGGCCATGGTCCGCGCCGAAAACAAGGCTGCTTACGCCTACATCGGTTCCTGCCCTTCTACCTATTGGCTGAATGACTACTATTTCGGTGTAGGTGCTACCAATCGTCATGACGGCACTATGCCTTCTTACGAAGAGACCACCATGGGCTTCTACGATGCCATGTGGACGGACGATGCCTACAACACCGTCACCTCAATGATGTTCATCGGCAACTTGGCCAGCAATGCCGCCCAAGCCCTCGGCTATGAACTTCACTGCACCACCCTTTACGATTGGCAGGCCTACCACACCTTGGGTGACGGTTCCATCTTGCCTTTCCGCATTCAACCCACTGAAAACAATGTCAACCACATGGCTATTTTCCCCATTGGCATGCCTAACTACGAAGTAAGCGCCGATCCTGGTTCGTATGTGGCTATCAGCAAGGATGGCGTGTTGCATGGCGTCGGTTTTGTTGACGAGTCTGGAGTCGTCAATATAGAAGTTGATCCCGTCACCTCAGGTGGTGATGTCACTATCTGCGTGACCCATCCGCAGCGCATACCTTACCTGAACACCATCCCCGCTGCAGCTTTGGAAGGCCCATACGTCTCCGTTGACAGCTATACGCCTGCAAACGTTCATGTTGGCAGCGAAGCTTCGATGAGCATCACCTTCAAGAATGTGGGTACTACTGCCACCAACGGCACCACCACAGTCACCTTAAGCTGTGAAGATGACGATCTAACCATCCTTAACGGCACTGCCTCATTCGAAAGCCTTGCTCCTGAAGCCACCATTCAAGTTGACGGTTTCAGGTACAGCATCGCTGAAGGCGTTGCCGATGGTACCCGCTTCACCATCAACACTACAGCAGTTTGTGGCAGCAACACTTGGGAAGGCAGAGCTATCATCACTGCAGGTGAAGCTGTGCTGGAATTCGGCGGTATGGCAGATGCTGGTGGTTTTGTCCCTGGCGAGACCATCTCTGTGATTGCCTCATTCAAAAACGTTGGACACTACAAGGCCACTAATGCCATCTGTCAAATTGCTTCGACAAGCGAATATGTCAGCTTTGAGAATGAGACCTTCGAAGCTGGAACCATCGACCCGACGGGTATTGCCACTTGCGTGTTCAACATCACTGTGGCCGCCAACTGTCCCGAAACAGAACAGATTCCTCTGACCTTCACCTTAAATGCTGATGGTGGCTTGGTGGCAGAAGGTGCCGGTACCCTCAAGAATTCCTGTAACGTTATCTTCGATCTCGCTGATTCATACGGTGACGGTTGGAATGGCGCAAGCTTAATCGTTAACATCGAAGGCAGCGATCCTCAAAGCCTTACAATAACCAGCGGCAATTCGGCCACATATACTATTGAGATTGCTAACGGCACTCAAGTCAATTTGACTTGGCAGTCTGGCGCTTGGGATTCGGAATGCTCCTTCACCGTCCATTATGAAGATGGCACGATGATTTGCAGCGCATCAAGTCTTAGTGCGGGCTGGACTTACCAATTCATTTGTAACTGTTCCGGCAGCGCCCCGGTTAGTAATTACAGCCCAGTCGAAAACCTCCAAGCTGAAGCCACCAATACTGGCGTCACGTTGACTTGGGGTGCTCCCGAAGGTGCCATCAACTACATCATCAGCCGCAATGGCATCGAAATCGGCCAAACGACTGAGACCTCTTTCACTGACAACATCATCAACAAAGATGGCTTCTACACTTATTGCGTGGTCGCTGAATATGCTGAAGGTGTTTCGATACCAGAATGTGTCATCATAGAATTCCTTGATGCCATCACTGAAAACGAGGCCGAATTTGCCATCTATCCCAACCCCGTGAACAACACCTTGTTTGTCAACAGCGGCAATGCTGAATTCAGCTACGAGATGTTCAACGGCATGGGACAGAAAGTCGCCAACGGTAATGCCACAGGCAACACGCAAATCAATGTCAGTGGCATGACCAAGGGTGTCTACTTCCTCCGCCTTACCACAGGCACTCAAGTGCGTATGGAAAAGGTTGTTGTGGAATAAAGACCGATTTTATAAATGAGAAAAGCCGCTTGAAGCGGCTTTTCTCATTTATATACCTCTTTGTTTCTTTATTGCCTCGTAGGCTGCATTGATTTCCTGGAACTTCTTCTCGGCGGCTTTCCGCACCTCATCCCCAAGGTTGCTTACCAAATCGGGGTGATTCTTTTTGGCCATCTCGCGATAAGCTTTTTTCACTTCATCATCGGTAGCAGAAGGCTCGATACCAAGTATCTTGTATGCACTATCAGTCTCCTTGATAAACATGGCCTTCACCGACTTGAAATCACTCCCTGTAATGCCCATATAGTCGGAAATCGTATTGATTACGCTCAGTTCCTCAGGCGATACACCGCCGTCAGAATCGGCAATACCAAATAGATAATGAAGCAGTTGCAGACGAGTGGAATAATCCATGTAACGGCCAACTTGTTGACTTACTTCGTAGATATTGTAATCCTTTTGCAAAATCTCGCGAAGCATTTTAATATAGTTCTCGGCGCGTTCTTGACCAAAGTTTTGCAAGAAGAAACGTTTCACATAGTCCAACTCGGAACGTTTCACATTGCCGTCTGCTTTCATTACGGCAGCCGAGAGCACCAAGAGTGTAACGTTAAAGTCGCGCTTTTCCTCTGTGTTGCCAAAAGTGTCTGTCACTTCCGAGCGGATGACACGTGGACTTCCTCCAGAGAAGAGGCTGCCAATGGCATAACCAATGATGCCGCCAAGAGGACCACCAAACGACCATCCCAAGCCCGTCAATATCAGTTTCAAGAAGAATCCCATGGTTATTGAGTTTATCGAAATTAGCTATAGTTTTGAATTGGCGGCAAAGGTACACAAAATATAGCACTTAAGGGTGAAAAAAAATTCCAAAGAAAACACCAATCACGGAAAAAGAATTGTATTTTTGCATCCTTCAAAGCTAACAACAAATTTAACCTATTCACACATGAAAAAAGTACTATTTTCCCTCGTATTTGTGACCTTGTCAGTATTCGCATTCGCCCAACAATGGACGAGTCTTGGCAAGAGCACTCCAATTGGCCCTGAGGTCAAATTGGTCACAAGCAGCGAACAACAAGTCGTCGTTGACTTCTCGCTGGAAGGCTACTACTTGACCAAAGTGAACACACCGAACGGTCTCCAGCAAATTGTGTCCGTCCCGAAGATGGCATCCATGCTTGAAGCCGGTGCTCCCGACCTTCCCCAATTTCCAGTCCCTGCCATCATTGGCGACATGGCTGAAATGGAAGTAAACGTCATCAAGAGTGAATTCTCGGATTATCAAAACGTTGAAATTGCTCCTTCAAAAGGTAACTTCAGCCGTCAGATCGACCCTGAAAGCGTGCCCTACACTTATGGCGAGATGTACAGCCAGAATGCTTTCTATCCTGCCGCCCAAGCCTATCTCGAAACACCTTACATCCTCCGCGACTTCCGTGGACAGAATATCATGGTGCGCCCCTTCGCCTACAACCCCATGACGAAAACCCTCCGCGTGTATCATAATATGACCATTGAGATGCACAAAGTGAGCGACAACGGCGTGAATCAAAAGGTAAGTCGCAAGGCCTCACAGAAACTTGCCCCTGAGATGGAAGAAGCCTACAACCACCGTTTCATCAACTACAAGGAAACAGGTGCCAAGTACTACTTCATCACCGATAGAGGTGAAATGCTTGTCATTTGTCCTGATCAATACTTGGAAGCCATGCAACCTTTTGTGGACTGGAAAAACCAATCAGGTCGCCCAACTACAATGGTCAGCTTGAGCGAAATCGGCGGCAACAACGACACACAAATCAAAAACTACATTAACAGCATTTACACCAATCCAGAACGAAACCTTGTTTACATCCTGCTGGTGGGCGACTATGCTGACCTCACCCCTCATTCGATGAGCGGCGGACGTTCAGACAACTGGTTCGGACAACTGGAAGGTAACGATTATTATGTCGAAGCCCTTACCGGCCGTTTCTCCGTACAAAATATCGCTGACGTGGAGACCCATATTGAAAAGGTCCTGTACTATGAACGCGACATGCCCGAAGGCCTCACTTGGCTCAACCAAGGTATCGGTATCGGTGCCAACGAAGGTGCAGGCAACGGCCACAATGGTGGCGAAGCCGACTACGTACACATGAACTACATTCGCGACACCTTAATGCATTACACCTACGAAAACGTCACCCAACAATACAGCGGCGTAGGTAGCGGCACCAGTGCCGATGCCATCAGTGCCGATTTTAATGCTGGTAAGAGCATCTGCAACTACTGTAACCACGGCTCACAAACCAGCTGGGCAGTAGCTGGATACAGCAACAGCCATGTGAATGCATTGGTGAATGACGATAAATGGCCCTTCATCTGGTCTGTGGCATGTAATAACGGTGAATTTAACGGCACGTGTTTTGGAGAAGCTTGGCTGAGAGCCACTAACAATACCACAGGTCGTCCTACAGGAGCCATTGGCGGTATGTTCAGCTGGATCTCACAACCTTGGGCACCTCCAATGACCGGTCAAGACGAGATGGTAGATATTCTCACCGAATGGAAAAATAGCGACAAATATTGTCACACCTTCGGTGGTGCCTCTCTCAACGGCAGTATGTACATTCTTGACATGCACCCCAGCGACAATGGTGCCACCCACAACACTTGGATTCTTTTCGGTGATCCGAGCCTGATGGTACGCACCGACAATCCTGTCAGCATGAATGTCACATGCAGTCCATCAACCTTGATGCTCGGTATGAGCGAATTGGAAGTGACTGCTGAAAACACCGCCTTTGGTATTGCCACACTGATGATGGAAGGCGAAGTGGTTGCTTCAGGCAACATTAATAACGGCATCTGCAACCTCAGCTTTGCCCCGATGACTAACGTAGGCAACGCCACCCTCACCGTTATGGGCTACAACAAAGTGACTGAAGTTATGACTGTGGAAGTCCTTCCTGCTGAAGGTCCTTTCGTCACCATCGCCAACTATTCGCCTAACTTCGCCCCAGTCAATGTTGAAACAAGCCTAACCATGAGCTTTAAGAATGTGGGAGTCGATCCCACCAACGGCAACACCATTGTTACTCTAACATGCGACGACCAACGCCTGAGCTTCATCAACGGCACGGCTGAATTCGGCGTTTTGAACGTTGAAGAAACCGTCACCTTGCAAGACGCTTTCAGCTTCATCGTAGCCGAAGGTGTTGAAGATGGCACACGCTTCCAAATCAATGTCGACATGACTGACGGCAGCCAAGCCTGGAGCGGGAGAGCCTTTATCACTGCAGGTCAAGCCATCATCGAATATGCCGGTACGGAATGGGCTGGCGGTTTCGTGCCTGGCGAGACAGTAACTTTTGTGACCAATTTCAAGAACGTAGGACACTATATGGCCACCAATGCCATCGCCAATATCACTTGTGAGAACGAGCACGTCACCCTCCTCAATCCCAGCATTGAGATAGGTACAATTGATCCTGAAGGCATCGGCGTCTGTGTGTTCACCATCCAAATCGATGAAAACTGCCCTGAAACCGAACAAATCCCCATCACCTTCACAATGCAAGCTGACGGTGGCTTATTTGCCGATGGCTCTATCACCATGAGAAACTCCTGCAATGTTATCTTTGAAATGTCAGACTCATGGGGTGATGGTTGGAATGGAGCCTCGTTGACGGTCAGTTTCAGTGATGGCACTCCCGATGTTAGCCTCACATGCAGTACGGCAGCTCAAACAGAAGTCCTTGAGATTGGCAACGGTACTCACGTCACTTTGACTTGGCATCGTGGAAGTTACGACTATGAATGTTCCTTCATCGTCAAGTATGAAACTGGCGACATCATTTTCCAAGTCAGCAATCCCAACTCTGGTGTGCTTCATGAATTTGACTGCAACTGCGCTGGTGGACAGACTACCAACACTTATGATCCTGTCGAAAATCTGACTGCCGAAGTGGAAATCGGAACCATCTCCCTCGCTTGGGATGCTCCCGAAGGTGCCATCAATTACATCATCAGCCGCAATGGTGTCGAGATTGCACAGACCACTGAGCCCAACTATGTTGACGAAGTCTTTACTGAGATTTACTTCACCTATTGCATCGTCGCTGAATATGCTGACGGCATCAGCATTCCTGAGTGCATCGTGGTCAAATCCGAACTAAGTATCGATGAGAATGAAACAGCGTTTGCCATCTATCCCAACCCTGTCAACAACACGTTATACATCAACTGTGGCAACGCCGAATACAGCTATGCGATGTACAACGGCATGGGTCAAGTGGTGGCCGACGGCAAAGCCCAAGGCTCTGAACAAATCAGCGTCGAAGGCATGACCAAAGGCATTTACTTCCTCCGCCTCACTACAGGTACGCAAGTGCTTGTGGAAAAGGTTGTTGTGAAGTGATCAACCTCTTACAAAAGCAAAAGGCGACCTTGTCTGTCAAGGTCGCCTTTCTTCATTATATACAAAACCAATCAGTTCCGAAATATATCCTCGTGATAAACTCCTTCGCCTTCAATGACCGAGGTGGCATTGAACCATCCTATTGCGTCACAATCAGATAAAACATTAGAGAACATAGCAGGGAAAGCTCCCATGACAGGATTAACCCCAATGGCCAACTTCTGCCCTACCAAGAAATACATGTAATCCTTCGATATGCTGTAGAGTTTCACTTTTACCACATCACCTTCGTGCAAATACGACTTATTCATGATGCCAACCGGAATCTCAATATTGTCCTTCAACATTTCAGGACCATTGAAATAATAGCCCGCATAACCTTGCATGTGAAACAGGTTGAACAATTTTGAAGGTCTATTCTTGAAACGTTTGCCATTCAAATAAAGCTCTACATTGTAAACAATATTTGGATCGGAAAGTGTCTGAAAATAAGGGCAAACACATACAGCAGCTTTATCATCAACAAAAGGTATGCCTTCCTCATTGCGCAAAGGCAATAAGCCTACGGAGTCAATGCCACTGGCATTGTTCGACATCTTGGTATCAACAGACATTCCGATAGGCCACGAAAACAAATCATTCTCTTCCACCTTAATAGTCAAATAATACCATTGGTTTTTCTTTCCTGCCACCGAATCCGTAAGATAATGGCCTGGCTTGTCCTCCTGTTCATAATACCAAATGGTGTCATTCTTACTCGTCACATACACCTCGGCACCAGAAATCATCTCAGTGCCTTCCGTATTATACAATTCAGAAGAATAGCTCAGAATTACCTCATGACGCTTGTATTCATTCGTAATGGACCCTTCCACAACAGGCACCTTTTTTCCTTCTGGAACATCCATGATGATATCCTCTGTACAAGATGCTGTGAGCAAGACGAGTCCAACCAATAAACCAATATGAATTTTTCTTTTTGCCATGATTTTCAATTATTTTCGAAAAACCGTTTCCGATGAGACTACAGATGCTGTAAAAAACCAACCGACGCCATCACCCGCAGGCTGAATATTGGTACTCACATTGGTTGGCGCACCCATTAAAGGATTGCTGCCCGTCGACATCAAGAGAGTATAAAAGTAATAGTAATACTCTGGCGTGATACTAAACAAATCTGCATGAATCCTATCACCATCATTCAGTTGTGACCTACGGAAATAAGCAATCGGAATCTCTTTATTGGATTGGAGCATCTCTGGACCATTCACATAATAGCCTGCAAACCCACCTTGTGCAATCATCATGCGCATTTTCAAACTATCGGTAATCGAAGTGTCATTCTTTGATACCATTGGCATATAAATGACGTTGGGGTCAGGTAAACTCTGAAAATAAGGATAAAGCCATTCAATAGTATCCATGAAAAACGTGGAAGGCATTGTGTCATTCGGACCATTGAAATGCTTCAACACAATGCTGTCAATGCTTTCCACATTGTCAGGAATCAGACTTTCGGCAAAAACCTTTTGTATGGTTCCATCAGCTTCAGGAATCTCAACACACAGACGATACAGAGTATTCTTTTTTCCAGCCACTGAGTCTGTGAAATAATGGCCCTTTTGCTCTGAGTTCTCATAATAATAAGCTGTATCTACCCCATCGGTTACATACACCGTAGCACCACTCACCATGTGAATTTCATTTTGGTTGTAGAACTCGGCCGTATAGCTCAGTATGGCCTCATGTTGTTTCAGCTCGTCAGTAAACGAAGCATCCACACCAATCATCGGCTCACCTTCTTCCACATCAATCACAATATCTTCAGTACATGAAGAAAAAGCCACGAAAACAAGAAACGTCAAAATCTCAATCAGCCTATTCATAGCGCTCAGTATTTGAAGTTGTACGAGATAGAAGGCACAGCGGAAAACAGATACATGTTCTTTGTCTCAATGCTCCCGTTTTTCCCTTGTTCAAATGTGATAGCCCAAGTGTTGTGACGGGCGTACGCATTATATACTGAGACGTTGATTTCATGTTGCCAACTTCGATTGTCGAGCTTGCCCAACTTGCATGTGAACGACAGATCGAGACGATGATAATCAGGATAACGACTCTCATTGCGCTTGCCGTTATACACGGCATAAGTCATACCATTGATGGTGTATTGCCCGTAAGGGAAAGTCACCGGTTGACCCGTATTGTAAATCCAGTTAGCGGCCAAAGTGATACGTGGTGTCGCATCGTAACTGCCCACGATGACAATATTGTGCGGACGGTCGTAAGGCGAACGGTATTCCTTACCACGACTGATTCCTTTAATAGTACGGAATGTACGCGAATAGGTGTAGGAAATCCAACCTGTAAACTTACCAAAATTTTTTCTGACAAGAAACTCTGCACCGTATGAGCGGCCCTTACCTGCACGCAATTCTCCGTCAATCAAAAGATAACCGTATGTGATGGCATTGTCTTTGAAGTCGATGACATTCTGCATGTTCTTGTAATACACCTCCACCGAGGTTTCAATAGCATCATTGTCGAAATTGCGGAAATAACCAAGGGCATACTGGTCACACTTTTGTGGCTTCACGTTGGGGCCCGTTGGGAACCAAACGTCGAAAGGCAATCCACCCGTTGCCGACGAGGCCACTTGGGCATATTGCACCGTACGCGAATAGGAAGCCTTAACCGATGAGTGCTCATCCAGCTGATACATGGCGGCCACACGTGGCTCTGGATTGATGACTGTATTGAACACCTCACCCTTGTCGTAATGCAAGGTATCAGTAACGGAATAAAGCACTTTGTCAAAAACATACAAATCTTCCTCACCGACATTCTGGAAACATGACAGCCTCATGCCCGCTCGAAAAGTGAATCGCGGCATGGGCGTATAATCATGAGTGAAATACAAAGCATGTTCTAAACCTTTTCGCGCCACCGATTTCGTTTGGTCTATTTTAAGGTATTGCGATAGAGCTCCGCCTCTATCGTTGATCTCACCTTGCAGATAGGATTGGATGCCCGTCGTTAGCCCAAACTTTGAATCATGCTTGTCGTTCCAATGTATGACAAAATCATAGTTGAGGCTAGCCGCATCCGTACCAGCCTTAATAGCGAAGTCGTACGGGCTGTAATTGAGATCGATGCTATAACGATATCTAGACCCAATCAAAGAAAGGTTGGAAACAAGACGGTCGGAAAAAATATGGCTCCATCGCAAAGTCGCACTACTGTTTCCATAGCCCAAGCCTATCATCTGTTGCATCGAAAATTGGTCGTGGCCATTGTATAGGGAAAGAAAAAGACGGTCATTCTTGCCAAGCGACTGCGTCACCTTGGCATTCACGTCATAGAAATTGATCTTTGACTTGTTCAAGTCTTCACCCATGAAAGGAAGGACAAGACCTGCATAAGTCCGGCGACCTGCCAATAGCACTGAGGTTTTATGGTCAAAAAGTGGCGTTTCAAGCATCACATGACTTGTCACCAATCCTATACCGCCTTGTATACTTAAGCGCTTCGGCATCTCATCTTTCACCGATACATCGAGGACAGAGGAAAGGCGACCACCAAAGTTAGCGGGAATATCGCCTTTATACAATGTCGCATCTTTCACCACATCGTTGTTGAACACCGAGAAAAAGCCAAGAAAATGCGAAGCATTGTAAATTGGGGCACCATCAAGGAGAATAAGGTTGTGGTCTGTGGCACCACCACGCACACTGAAGCCCGACGAACCTTCTGAAGCCGACTGCACACCAGGGAGCAGCGTGATAGACTTGATGACATCCACCTCACCCATCAATGCTGGGATCTTCTTGATGGTAATCATGTCCAGTGTCTGCACACTCATTGACATGGCTGTCACATTGCGGTCCTTGCGCTCACTGGTGACTTGCACTTCAGAGAGCTTTTCCGATTCGGGTTGCAACTTGACATTGACCGTACTAGGCTTTGCCCCTACATTTACTTTTTTGTAAAGTGTAGTATAACCGATATAGGATATGCGCAAAGAATGTTCTCCCAAAGGCAAATCCAATTCATAATGGCCTTTTTCATCGGTCGTTGTACCCACCTGCAATTTTTCCTCATAAATGGAAACACCTATCAAGGTACCATTGGTCTCAGCGTCCTTAATAACGCCAACGACCCGGCCATTTTGTTGAGCAAAAGAGCTGATACTCAAGCTAAAAAGGAATAATAAAAACACTAATCTTCGATGCATTTTATCTCAAAATAAATTTGTGCAAAAATACAAAACTAAATCAAAGTAACTCTCTTATTTTCAACAAATCGTGCACCTCAAAAGTAGATTTTCCCTCTACTTTCTCACTTTTCAGGTTCAAGAAAACCGTATCCATACCTATCGCACGGGCTCCATCGATGTCGACGGCCATCTCATCACCAATCATAAGACTCTCTTCGACAATGGCATGCGCTTTGCGCAAAGCATATTGGAAAATCTCCGGATTCGGTTTCTTTACTCCGACTTCCTCTGAAACGGTCAAAGTCTCGAAATAAGGCTCCAAACCCGAGCCGCTCAACTTGATGTGCTGCACTTCTTGGAAACCATTGGTAATCAAGTGCAAGTGATATTTTGGCTTCAGGTAGTCCAACAACTCCATCGTGCCAGGAACCAGCCTGACGATACGCGGAGACCAATACACATAGTCTTCGCTGAGATGGTCAGCCAAATCAGTATCATGAATGTTGTAATGCTCCAAAGGCAGCACGAAGCGGGTACGATTCAAATTATCTTTGGTGATTTTGTCCTCACGGTAAAGATCCCAAAGGCGTTCGTTCAGCGGATGATATACCTCATGAAACTCATGAGCACTAGGAATGCCTAGGCTTTTCAAGTTGTATTTCTCATAGATGCGCTCAAAGGCCACTTCGGCAGCAGCATCAAAGTCCCAAAGGGTACGATCGAGGTCAAAGAAAACATGCTCGTACTGCTTCATCTTTCTCGCATTTGGCGTTGCCACTCAAACAAAGCCACAGCAGCGGCATGGCTGACATTGAGCGAACGAGTAGGGCCAGGAACAGGAATATAAACCACCCTATCACATTGAACGAGCAAGTCTTCACTCAACCCATGGCTCTCGTTGCCAAGAACAAAAGCCACATCCTCAGGAAGTTGGGCATCATAGATGCAAGTGGCATTGTCGGCAGTCTCGATGGCGACGATGGTCTTACCTTCAGGAACAATTTTACGCAAATCGCACTCCTCACTGAAATACCAACGGATGTTATCGCGACTGGATGCCGCGGCACGGCGCACTTTACTCAATCGATGCTCGATTTGGTTACCCAAAAAACAAACTTCACTCGCTCCAATGTTGTCAGCCAGACGAATCAAAGCTCCCAAGTTGTCAGGAGTCATCAGATGGTCTGCAATAAGAATAGGACGCGGTAACCGTCCATAGAGCATTTCAGGAGAAAGCTTTTCAAACAAGTCATTGGATTTCAAGTAAGCCATGATCCAAAATTATTGTACGATGATTTTCTTGGTATAGGTCTCTGTCTCCGTAGCGATGATTAGGATATACACGCCTTGTGACAATGTACGACAGTCTATTTGAATGACACCCGAACTATCACCAGCCCAAATGGGCTGTCCAATGTTGTTGAAGAGTCTGTAGTAAAACGGACGTTCATAACTGATATTCAAATAATTACGAACAGGATTTGGATATAGGCGAAGCGTGTTTTCGATGCTATCGATTCCAAGAACAGTAATTTCCACTGTGGCAAAAGCTGGAATGGATTGTTGCCCTTCGCTGCTAATGGCTGTAACACTATAGGTATAAGTGCCAAGATCGAGCAACTCTCTGAATGTCGTTTCTTGTTGCGTAGTAATAGGCGTTCCGTTGCGCCTGATGAGGTAGTCATCAGTTGGATTTCCCGCCTGCCATGTCAACGTCACCTCATTTTCTACAACTTGGGCATCCAATTCTAATGCAGATGAAAACATATACGTATGGGCTGAGGGGAACTGCACATCATCAATCCAGCAACAGTCATCACCATAACTGCCACTGCCGTTCTTTATATAAATCCATCTGAACCTATGCCTTCCAGCGGTCACAGGGAAGGAAACGCTACTCCAATCCGTCAAACCCGACCATTCTTCCTCAGTTTCACTGTCAATATAGAAAATAAGCTTGTCCCTGTCGCCTTCGGTACTAGTTTTTAGGAAGAAACTGATTTCACCGTCTTCCATGACATCCATTTCGACCTGAAATGCGCTAAGATTGCCGTCAGTAATGGCTCCCGAACGCGCACTATAAGTTCCAGAGTTGGCTGTGCTGCTGTCAACCGACCAGTAGGCACCACCCAGTGTTTCCCATTCAAAAGCACTGAAATCACCTGTCTCAAAGGTCTCTTTAATGGGACCGATGTTAAGAAACTTGAACCCATTGAAGGTATATGGTGCTGCATCCAAATGGTAATACACCTCAAAGTTAGAGCCATTGGCAACACTAGAGGAACTACTGAACGAAGGAATTGCAGTCGCAGTTTCTTCCGATGAAATCTCCCCAACATTATAAACAATTGGATTGAAAACCAATTCTGTAGAGCTGCTGTATAACTGGATTTTGACATTGTGTGCATCCGAAGAGCCTGTGTTTCGGATGCCAATCACCAACTCCCCGACTTCGCCAGGATAAGTCGTATTCATGGGCCTAAACTCCGACAAGACAAGAACTGGAGCATGCAGGGTCAAGCGGAAACGACTAGTCCATGTATCGGTGCCGTCAGTACATACAAGGACAAATTCTGCTTGAACACCATCGCTAATCGTTTCGTGAACCGCGATTTCAAATGCATTGGTTATGGTAAATTGTTCCAAAGAGGCAACATTGGGAATATTAGCCGTACCTTGGGTAACTTCTACAAAGGGCGAATCGGTGCTAAGGGTGACTTGAACATTTGTGGCAGCTTCGTTGCCTATGTTTTTAATTGTCACATCAACACCTACGGTCTCTCCGTAATCGGCCTGACCGTTTTCATCGTTGACAGAAACACTATTGTATGTGAGATAGGCACCATTGGAAGGGATGACTGCAATGTCGCGGATTTCCGTGACTTTGTTGTAACTCGTCACTACAAGCTGCAAATTACCGACTTCGGTCGGACTGACAAAGTTGAGCATGCCCGTTCCATTAACAATAGCCTGACTAGCGATGATTTCACCATTGAAAGAAAGGGTAGCGATGGCATAATCAGCATCTACTGTGATACCAAGTTCAGTCTGCCCCAAAAAAACGACCTCTGGTTGACAGCTGACATTAAGTTCAGTAGGAGTCTGGGTGCGCAACATCAAACTAGGATCGCCAAAAAGAATCCAAGTGTTATGTGTTTTGCCTTGGTCGACAGGATGCATGTCGAGGATTTTCATATTGCCATTGAGTGAAGCGCCACCAAAGGTATGGTGAAACTGGTCGGCAGAACGCCATTCACAAAGGATGTCCACCATCTCATCCTGACCCGTCATGGGCGGCTGCCAAGGTTGGGAAGTCCAACTGAACATGCCACCTATGGCACCCGTTGGAGCGCCTGTCGTATTATCAGTGGCGCGCATCCATGCCTCTGCAAAACAGTTCATGTCAAATTGTCCGTTGTTACATGCCGTCGACCAAATGAAAGGCCATTTGTAGTCGTTGGTCAGCGCATTCACATGACTGTTGGTAAAGCTACCTACATACCAACTTGTTGGTGAGCCATGATTGCAGTAGTTACAGATACCCGCACCCTCATTGAAGTTTTGGCTCAACATGGCCGCATTGGTACCCACTCCCACACCTTGATAATGCTGCGAAACTTCAGTATATGTGTAATGCATCAAGGTGTCGCGGATATATTCAATATGCTGATAATCAGCCTCGCCCCCATTATGACCATTACCTTCACCTTCCGTGGATCCAATGCCAATGCCTTTGCCTAACCAGTCAGCATCAGCAGTGACGTCACGTTCGTAATAAATCACTTTTGCAACTTGATGTTCCACATCTGCCACGTTTCCAACGGAAAAACGACCCACAAAGACCTCAGGATAGTAATCATTGCCTTCCAACTGTCCGAACCAAATGTCGGAAGCACCGTCGTTCATGGGTTTGGGCGTAATGTGATTGTAGTCGCCCACAAGAAGCACATAACACAGATTCTCATTGGAGTTGTTATAATGGCTGATAATGAACGACTTGATTTGTTCGGTATTGTTGCCGCCAATGTCGGAAAGGTTGACCAAGGTCGTCGGGCGGCCCGACTCGTTTTTCCATGCCACAAAGGGCTGCATGGCATCGAGAAACTCAGGAGGACAAATGACCAACATCTCACCCTCATCGGGGATAAAGTTGTATTTGGATACCCGCTCCCGATAGTTGACGAAACGGTGCTGGTACATGGCATTGGCTTCAGCTGTCATTCTCGATTGGCTTGACTTGCGGCTCAGTTTGGGATTGCTGCCGTTTTCGCCCGTCTTGCGCATCTCGAGCGTCAGTTGGGTGTAGACTCTGAGAGTTTGCGTGATGGGATTGTAGGCAAAAGGATAGACCAAAATATTCTGTCCACGGAAGTCACGAAGGATATACGGTTGATCTAATTGCGCCTGAAAACCTGGGAAGAAGCGGTTCTGGGCATAAGCATCGCCATAGCGGAATGGCACATCATCTGGATTGATCTCGCGGCTGAAGTTACCTTTGGAGGGTGCGATTTCGATGCCTTCAAAGTCCTGATATTTAGCCTCCTTAACTTGGACTTCCATCGCGGCCAAGTCGTCAATGAGCACGGGGATAGCATACAATGGAAGGTCGGGAGAGCCTTCCTCGAGCATTGAAGCCATCTTAGGTACTTTGACAATATATTGCAAGCCTTTCGGTGTGTTGACCTCTTCCTTGAAGAAACCGCCCAAGGTGAAGCACAGTTCCGTCTTTTGCTCCGTGTCGGACATCAGTTTGACTTTGAGAGCGGTGGGGTTCTGTTGGGAACAACCCACCCATTCCTGAGCAATCAGGTTGATTGATGCCAAACAGATGATAAGAAACAGCAATCCTTTTTTCATTTCTTGAATGTATTTGGTGCAAAAATAAGACTTTTTCGTCGTACGGATGCACACGAAAGAAATAATTGGCTCAAAAAAAACAACAAACGGACTCCCAAAATGGAAGTCCGTCTGCCTCGTCGGATTTCAAATAGTCTGTGACGATATGTTAGGGATTAGTCCACGTTTTTATGGAGATAGGAGTTTTCTCCGCTGATGCCGTTTTGGGATGCTGAATATTTCGACAATCCCTCCTCGGTTTGGTTAATTTCCACATTGCGGCGTAGGTAGGCCGGTTGGTTTTCCAGTTCCTCCAAGCCACGTGTCGTCCTAAAATTCATGCTCAAAGCACGCAGACGCTGCTTCTTCAGCTGCTCCTTCGGGTCAGTTTGTTTGGCCTTCTTGGCCTCCAACACGGCAATTCCCTGCTCGGCCTTAGCTTGAACCTCCTCTTGGGTAATGACGCGCGAGGTGATCTCGAAACCGTCATCATCGTTGCTGCTACCTAAGCGGAAAGGATTGTCGAACACTCTCACCACAGGTTTTTCATCTTCGTAATGAACAGTGCGAGGTGTTTCTTGAACAGGGGTTGGTGTTGGCTCAATGGTAGGCTCAAAGATCGGTGTATCGTCTTCGGGTTGATTGTCTTGGATGACCGGCCCTTCGACAGACTCAGGGACCTTTGGTTCAATAGGCTCAACGGCCTTAGGTTTTTCTGTGACATTGGTCGGTGTTTCGACAGGCTCAACGACCTTAGGCTCGACAGGCTCAGGGACCTCGGTAACTGGGGTGAACAAGGAATGAACCGTCTTTTCCTCATGTTTTTCAACGGGCTGTTCTTCCTTCGGAAACACCTTCTCAACCTCGGTGGCAGCGACCGAACCCACAGCCAGATTTGCCGGCTGGGCGAGTCCTTCGACAGGCTTTGTGGCTACGGATGTTTCGGTCTTTATCTGACCGCTCAGGTCGTACACCTTTTTCGGCTGGCTAGGGTTAACAGGATTCTGCTTTTCGGCAAGTACAGTGCTGTAAGATTTCGCATCGTGGTTGAAACCCGTGGCAATCAAGGTGACGCTGAGAGCCTCACCCAAGCTTTCATCAGTGCCATTGCCCCAGATGACGTCGGAGTTGTTACCGCACGCGTTCTGGGCGATTTCGAGGATTTCGTCCACTTCATCCAAGGAGACTTCGTCAGTACCCGAAGTGATATAAAGCAGGATGTTTTTCGCACCTTCAATGTTAGAGTCGTTGAGCAAAGGCGAATGGATAGCGTCTTTGATAGCCTTCTCGGCGCGGTTCTCGCCTTCGGCGACACCTGAACCCATAATAGCTTTGCCACTGTCCTTCATGACGGTCTTCACATCCTCGAAGTCGACGTTGACATAGCCAGGCACGGTGATGATTTCGGCGATGCCTCGTGCAGCCGTAGCCAACACGTCGTCGGCCTTCTTGAAAGCCTCGGAAAGCTTCATATTGCCATATTGGTCGCGCAGTTTGTCAGTGCTGATGAGAATGAGCGTGTCGACACATTTCTTCAACTCATCGATGCCCGCCAAAGCTTGCAACTTACGGCGACGGCCTTCACGCTCCATCGGCATAGTGACGATGCCCACGGTGAGTATGCCTTTCTGCTTGGCCATCTTGGCCACCACGGGAGCAGCGCCAGTACCCGTGCCACCACCCATACCAGCGGTGACAAACAGCATCTTGGTGTTATCATCCATCAGGGCTTCAAGCTCGTCACGACTCATCTCGGCGGCTTCGCGGCCGATATTGGGGTCGTTGCCAGCGCCCAGCTCCCGCTTGCCAAGATGAACAGTAGTCTTCACGTGGCTCTTCAACAGTGCTTGATGGTCGGTGTTGCAAAGTACAAAATCGACACCTTGGATACCTTCCTCCATCATGTGATTGACAGCATTGCCGCCGCCGCCACCAACGCCGATGACTTTGATATAGTTGGGTTTCTCCACATCAACGGGCTTAAACAACTCGTTATTGTCGTTTGGGTTAGTCATGTAGTCTTCTGCCATAGTGCTGTAGTTTTGATGGGTTATTCAATGTTATCAGGCGTGAAGAAATCGGTGAGGGAAGCTATGATTCCTTTTACATCGAAACCTTTTTTCTTTTTCTTTTTGCCATCGTTTCCCTCTTTGTCAACCTCATTTTCCTCCGACTCAGAATTCACGTCAGGGATTTCCACCTTTTGCATGGCTGCGAAACGTGATTGCTCAGCTGCTTTCGAGGCTTTCAGATACTCGTCGTGTTCCATACGGGCAATAGTCTCAATGACGATGCCTATACCTGTGGAGTACATCGGACTCGACATTTCTTTCATCTCGGTTTGGTTGAGGTGTTCGTTAGGATAGCCGATACGCACCTCCAAACCCGTCTTGAACTCAGCAAGTTGCTGGATATGCTTCATCATGGCACCGCCACCTGTCAGCACGATGCCGGCGATAAGCTGGTTGTCGGTCTTGGCCTTCTGGATTTCGTAGTTGACCAGTTCGAAGATCTCCTCCAAACGAGCCTGGATGATGTGAGCCAAGTTCTTGAAGGAGATTTCCTTAGGCTCTCTACCACGGATACCGGGAATGGAAACCACTTCATCATCGCGATTCTCACTAGCCAAAGCTGAACCGAACTTCACTTTCACCTCTTCGGCGTAATGCTTGATGATGGAACAGCCCGTGCAGATGTCCTCAGTGATGATGTTGCCGCCAAATGGAATCACAGCTGTATGTTGTATCTTCTTATCCTTGAAGATGGCGATATCGGTAGTGCCGCCGCCGATGTCAACAAGTACCACACCAGCGTCCTTTTCTTCCTCATCAAGGACGGCCTGTGCCGAAGCGATAGGTTCAAGAATCATATAATCCATGTCCAAGCCCGCATTCTGGATGCAATGGATGATGTTCTTGGCCGCAGAGGTTTGGCCAATGATGACATGGAAATTGGCCTCAATCTTATTGCCCAACATGCCCACAGGGTTGGTAGCCAACTCACCGTCAACGTAAGTATCCTGACGAATGACGTCGATAATTTCCTCACCAGGGGTCATGTTGATTTTAAAGGTGTCGTTGCGCAGACGTTCAAGTTCTGCTTCCGAAATTTCAGTGTCGTGGTGGTCGCGCATCAAAACGCCGCGATGTTGCAAACTTTTGATGTGCTGACCAGCGATGCCAACACTGACACGGTTAATTTCGACACCCGACTGGTCAGAGGCTTGCTTGACCGCTGTCTTGATAGCCTCGACAGTGTCGAAAATATTGGTGACCACACCACGCCGAACACCTGTGGATATGGTCTTGCCATATCCCAAGATTTCAATTTTTCCTTTGTCGGACTTTCGGCCCACGATACAAGCCACTTTGGTGGTACCGATGTCCAATCCGACGATGATTTTTCCTTCACTCATAACATTATCGTTTTGTACAGACTATTTGATTTTTATAATTCAGATTGATGCTTTTCAAGGTTTTGGTCTCAGGGCTGTCAATGCGCTGCTTCATGAAATTCTCTAACCGCCTCAGCTTGTCAGCAGCATCGCAAGTGTCACCCACAATCACCCTACCGTCAAAACCTTTAACGGTGAGTTCAAACTGGTTCTTTTTATTGCAATACAGCTGTCCAACGCACTGACTCACGAAATCATTACCCTCAATGGCTCCACACCAATGCAAGGCATTGAGCAAATTTTTGTCGCTGCCAAGGGTATCGGTGAGCTTATAAGTACCCGAGTCACTTCTGATCTCGAAACTGCCGCTGGCCACCAACACGTAGGGTGTATAGATACGGCTCGTAGGGACGACAACACCATCACGAGTGATATAGACGGAATGCCCATTCTTGCCAAACACTCTAAACCAAGGCTCATATTCCTTGAAGCTGATGTTGAGGGTGCCGTCAAGATCTATATAGGAGGTGCCATCCTCAATCCAAGAATTTCTCTCCATCACTTTCTGGACGGCAATCATATTGACAGTGCCAACTCTTGACATGCCACAAATCTGTTCAATCTCGTCATGCAGGGCCGTCTTCCTGACAAAGCCCGTATCACTTTCGGGAATCAGCTGAATCGACTTCAACGGCGCGGTCAGGTAGTTCTCTCTCGCGAAAACGAACAAAACCACAAGTGCAGCGGCCGTGACAACCCACAACAATATGCTTAAGATCTTCTTTACCATGTCTTTATCAGTTCTTCAAGAGGTTCAACAAAACGGTCGATGTCACCAGCACCCATAGTGATAAGCAACTCAGGCTTTTCACTACCGATCAAACCAACAAGCTCCGATTTCTGGCAAACTTTTTTGTCAACCATCGGCACCTTTTCCAACAAAGCCACAGAGGTGATGCCTTCGATGGGTTTCTCACGGGCAGGATAGATGTCCAATAGGATAAGCTCATCAGCCAAGGCCAAAACGGAGGCAAATTCGTCCATAAAATCGCGGGTGCGACTGAACAGATGAGGCTGGAAAACCAACGTGATGCGCTTCCCTGAATACGAAGCCCTAACAGCTGTCAGGCAGGAGCGAATTTCTTCGGGATGATGCGCATAATCATCTATATAACAATGCTTTTCATTATTGACACGGATATCAAAACGGCGCTTCACACCTTTAAAAGTCGACAAAGCTTCGGCAATGGCTTGCACGGACAGCCCCAGTTGTCGAGCTGCAGTGAAAGCTGCAGTAGCATTAAGTACATTATGGTTGCCTGCCATGGGCAACTTAACCTCGGTCTTTTGTCCTTCGCCATAAATGACGAAATCAGTTATGCCTTTTTCCGATTTGACGACTTCAGCACGATAGTCACAAGCCTCAGTGAAACCGAATCGGAAACTGTTCTCCACTTCGATGTCCAAACCTTCTTTCACGATGACCTTATCCTGTGTAAGATGTGCGAAGTCGTTGAAACTCTGCACCAAATGCTTTTTGTCTCCATAGATGTCTAAATGGTCAGCATCTATGGAGTTGATGATGCTGATGTTAGGATGGAGTTGCAGGAAAGAGTGATCAAATTCATCGGCCTCCACCACCAAAGTGCTGTCTGTGCCTTCACCTAAAAGCAGATTGCTGTTAAAATTGTTGGCGATGCCGCCGATGAAAGCGGTGGTGTTCACTTTGCATTGATGCAAAATGTGTGCGACCATGGCTGTGGTTGTGGTCTTGCCATGCGTGCCAGCCACCGCAATGGTGAAATGGCCTTCCGTGATTTTGCCCAACGCTTCGGCACGTTTCAAGATTGGCAGGTTACGTTGTCTGAGGGTCTCAAACTCCTTGAGATTGTATGGTACTGCTGGAGTGTAAACGACAAACTCAATGAGGGCGGGCAGTAAGTTGTTGTTATCTTCATAATGGACTGCCGCGCCCTCACTTTCCAACTTCCGCGTCAACGGAGAGGGTGTACGGTCATAACCGGCAATATTGTAGCCTTGGCTATGATAATAACGTGCCAAAGCACTCATGCCGATGCCACCAATGCCCAAAAAGTAAATCGTATGACCTGCTCCGTATTTCATTTTCTTCTTTTACCGGACCTTTCGACAGGCTCATGAACCAAGATCCCTAAGCCCGTCGAAGGTCCACAACTACATATTAACAATTAACTATCAACTATAACTTTAACAATTATTTCTACAATATCTTCGGCTGCGCACGGTCGAGCAAACTTGCCGATGTTTTCACTTAATTTGACCTGCAACTCATGGTCGTCCTTCAAGCGGAACAATGCTGGAATAAGCTCCTTTTCTGCATCGGCATTACGTACCATAAGAGCAGCTTCGGCGTCGACGAGTTGCTGGGCGTTCTTGGTCTGATGGTCTTCAGCAGCGGTAGGAAGTGGCACAAAGATGACAGGCTTCTGCACCAAAGCCAATTCTGAAATCGACATGGCGCCAGCACGCGAGATGACCATATCAGCCAATCCGTAAGCCAAGTCCATACGGTCGATGAAGACGGTGGGCTTCACTTGATTCTCCAAACCTAAAGTCTTCACCTCAGCTTGTGCTTGACTATGATAGCTCTTACCCGTCTGCCAGATGAGTTGCAGATCGCTGTCCTTGAAGGCAGCAAGTTGCGCACTGATACCGTTGTTGATGCCCAAGGCACCTTGGCTGCCACCCACTAGCAAGGCGACAGGCCTCGTCGGATCGAGTTTGAAGAACTCAGCCGCTTCCTCACGAGTACCATTGAGAGTGATGTTGGCTCTCAAAGGGTTACCTGTGAAGTGGATTTTCTCAGCAGGGAACCATTGGTCGAGATGGTCGTAAGCCACACAAATGGCTTTGGCCTTCTTGCCCACGTTGCGGTTGGTCTTGCCTGGATAAGAATTCTGTTCCTGAATGACAGTAGGGATTCCGAGGTAGTTGGCAGCCATCAAAGTAGGCCCGCTGGCGAATCCGCCAACGCCGATCACCACATCGGGTTTGAAGCGTTTCAAGATAGCAATGGCATGGTTGATGCTACTCGTAAGCTTTATGGGAAGCAAGAGCGACTTGATATCTCTAGTCATGCCACTAATCCATAGTCCTTCAATACGATAACCCGCCTTAGGCACCCTTTCCATCTCCATGCGGCCTTTTGCACCGATAAAAAGGACGTTGGTCTCGGGAAATCTCCGCTTCAAGGCATCTGCAATGGCAATGGCGGGAAAGATGTGTCCGCCTGTGCCACCTCCACTAATCACGACTTTCAGGTTCTCTTTCATCTTCTGTAGTTTCTGTAAGTGCTTGTATTTCTTGTTCTTTATTCATCTCCTCGTCTTCCATGCTTCGCGTAACGCTCAATATCATACCTAAGATGAGTCCCGTGGCCATCAATGAGGTACCACCCATACTCACCATAGGCAGAGGTTGTCCCGTGACCGGTAACAAACCGATAGAGACACCCATGTTAATCATCGCTTGCAAAATGACCAAGAAGCCCAATCCAAAGGCCATCAACGCTCCAAATGTGAGCGGACGCTTGATGACAATACGCAATACCCTAGTAAAAAGGATCACATAAAGTAGCAACACGATGATCCCGCCAATGAGACCATATTCCTCCACAATGATGGCATAAATGAAGTCAGAATATGGGTGCGGCAAGAAGTTGCGCTGTTCGCTCTTGCCCGGGCCTTTTCCGAAGACGGAACTCGACGCCACGGCTATGTCAGCATAAGTACGTTGCAAGTGTTTGTCATCGAATGGATCCACGTTTCCTTTATCCTCCCCCATCGACTTCAGTCGGTTAGCCCAAGTTTGGATTCGGTTCTGTTTTTCCTTATAAGTGTCGGTCGTCTCACCTTTGGCCATGGCTTCCTGCTGAGCTTTCATACCATTATTATTCTGAATGCTAGTCTTGACGGCATCGAAGCCCAAATAAGCGCCCATACCAACGACGCAAATCCCGACAAGTGCCAAGATATGTAAGAACTTCACTCTACCGATGAAGAGCAACACCATGCATACAGCTATCAATATGACAGCAGTTGAGAGGTTCTCGGAGAAAATCAAGGCGGCAGTCAACAGGATGGGAGCGGCCAACTTGACAAGGAAATCCTTAAAGAGATAAACCGAGCCTTCCATCATGATAATTTGGCGTGACAAGTAAGTAATGAGGATGATTTTGGCCATCTCACTGGGCTGGAATGAAAAACCGCCGAGGTTGATGGAACGACTGGCATCGTTGATGTTACGGCCGAACACCAAAGTGTAGAGCAATAAGGCTAAGCTGGGAATCATCAACAGCAAAGCGATCTTCGCATAACGCTTGTAGTTGATCCGCGAGGCACCAATCATCATCAGTATGCCGAAAATCAGCATACCCAGATGCTTCATCATCAAGCGACCTGTATTACCCTCGTATTTTGAGACTGCCAAGACGCTGGTAGCACTATACACCACAATCAGCGAGATGATACTCAAAATCAAGGCGACAATCCAAATCACCTTGTCACCCTTCATTATCTTATTGATGACGTTCATGCTCCATTCTCCTAACGGTTTCCGTAAATTGGTTGCCACGCTCGGTGTAGGTCTCCCCTATTGCCGACTTGCAGGCGGGTGAAAACAACACAATGTCATCATCCTGAGCAAGCAGTGAAGCCAAATTGACAGCCTCATTCATGCTCTCAACCTCAAAGAATTCAGTAATATCTTTATGAAAAGTTTTCTTCAACTTGACATTGCCTTCACCAACACATATCATAGCCCTCACCTTCTGTTTCACGACCTTCTTCAAGTCCTTAAAATCTGCCATATTGTCGTCGCCACCCGCAATCCAAACAACAGGCTTGACAATATTCTGGAAGGTAAACCATGTGGCGTTGACGTTTTCGGCACGCGAGTCATCGTAATACATCACGCCGTCAACGGTAGTAATATACTCCTGACGATGGTCGACAGTATTCAAGTCACTAAGGCTCAGTTTTATGCTTTCCTTTCTAATTTGCAAAACCTTAGACGATATACTTGCCACCATAGTGGAAGGTTGCTTAGGTTTCGTGTTGATCAATTCCTCAAAATAAGTCATGACAATATCGTATTGAACTGTAGTTATCTGATTTTAAACGTAATAAGTGTAAATGCAGCCAACAAGATGGTGACAATCCAAAATCGGATGGTAATCTTCACCTCATGATGGACGGTATTGAAGCCCTCGCCACGACCTTTGAAGGTGACAGTGGAGTTGGGCCAAGCTTTCTTGAAGTCACTATAGCTAGTGCGGAAGTGGTCATGCAAAGGGCCTTTCTTCCAAATGCGATGCTTCTTGCCCGTCTTGACAAAGCGCTTCACGTCCAAGTCGGAAAGGATCTCAAACAGGAACACGCCGCAAAGCAAGGGCAACAACAACTCCTTATGCATAATGATAGCCGACACCGCGATGATGCCTCCAATCGCCAAGCTACCCGTGTCGCCCATAAAGATCTGCGCCGGGAAGGAGTTGAACCACAAGAAGCCAATGAGTGCACCCACAAAAGCAGCCATAAACACAACAAGTTCCTCGCTTCCAGGTATATACATCACATCAAAATGGCTTGCTGCGACCGCGTTACTGGAAATGTAGGCCAAGATGACCAAGGTAATTCCGATGATGGCCGAATTGCCCGAGGCCATACCGTCCATGCCATCATTGAGGTTCGAGCCGTTGCTGACAGCAGCCACAACAAAGACAGTAAGCAGTACAAGGAAAACCCAAGCGAGGTTGTACATCCATTTCGGACCCGCCCACTTAAACAAGTCGGCATAATTAAGGTTATGGTTTTTCAAGAATGGGATGGTGGTCTTCGTCGATTTCACATCGGGACTCTTCACCACAATTTCCTTGTTGTCCTCAATCTTCAGCTGGACGGTCTCGTTGATTTGCACCGCAGGGCTAAAACGCAAGGTCAGGCCTACAAGGAGACCAAGCAAGATTTGTCCGCCCAATTTCACCGCTGGCTTCAGTCCGTCTTTCTTGCCTCTAAAGGTCTTCACAAAGTCGTCGGCAAACCCTAAAATACCAAGAATCAATGTAGTGGCAATCATCAAAAGCGTGTAAACACTATGAAGTTTGCACACCAAAAGCACAGGAATCAAAATGGCGGCAATAATGATGACACCACCCATAGTAGGCACTCCCACTTTCTTAGTATTATAAGGATCAATGGACTCGTCGCGCTGTGTCTCAACGATTTTCTTCCGTTTCAACATCTTAATGAACCAGTTGCCGAACCAGACGGCCACCACTAGTGCGAAAATGATGGCGACTGCAGCACGGAAAGTGACATAGTTGAACACACCCGCACCCGGAAAATCACATTGTTGTAGATAATTGAACAGATAGTACAACATGGCTTATGCCTCCTTCAATGCTTCCGACAACACTTCCTTGTCATCGAAATGGTTCTTTACTCCGTTGATTTCCTGATAATTCTCATGGCCTTTGCCTGCCAAAAGAATGATATCGCCCCGTTTGGCCAATGCCACAGCAGTGCGAATAGCCTCGCGACGGTTGGTAATGCTCAACACCTTGCCACGGTCTTCTTCGGCCACACCAACTTTCATCTGACGAATAATCTCGTCAGGGTCTTCGTTGCGAGGGTTGTCGCTGGTGAGGATGACGCGGTCGCTGAGCTTCACAGCAACGGCAGCCATCTCGGGACGCTTTGTGGTATCACGGTTGCCACCACAACCCACCACGGTGATGAGCGTCTCCTTGTGGCAACGCACCTCATTGATGGTCACCAACACATTCTCCAATGCGTCAGGCGTATGGGCATAGTCGACTATCCCAACAATGCCCTGCTCAGAATGCACCATGTCGAAACGACCGTTAGCGCCACGCAACTTGCTGATTTCGACCAATAGCTCATCCTTGTCAAAGCCTAAAGCCGTAGCAGCACCATAGATAGCCAAAAGATTGCTCGCGTTGAAACCGCCGACAAGTTGTGTGAACATCTCAGTACCATTCACCTTAAGCAGCATACCGTTGAAATGGCTCTCCATAATGACACCTTTAAAGTCGGCATCGTGCTTCAAGGCATAACTCAGCTTGCGGGCCTGCGTGTTTTGCAGCATAAACGCACCGTTCTTGTCATCCAAGTTAGTCAAGGCGAAGGCGGATTGCGGCAAACCGTCGAAGAACTTCTTCTTGGCGTTGCGATAGTTGGCCATGGTCTTGTGGTAATCCAAGTGGTCGTGCGTCAAATTGGTGAAAATGCCACCAGCGAAATGCAATCCTGCAATTCGGTCTTGCGCAACACTGTGGGAGCTCACCTCCATAAAAGCGAATTCACAGCCCTTGTCAACCATCTGCTGCAACAAGGTGTTCAGCTCGATAGGATCAGGAGTGGTGTGCGTGGAAGGGATCACTTCGCGATTGACGATGTTCTCAATCGTAGAGAGCAATCCACAATTGTATCCCGCCTCAGTAAAGAGTCTATATAATAAGGTAGCGATGGTTGTCTTGCCATTGGTACCTGTCACGCCCACCAACTTCAGCTTCTCTGAAGGATTGCCGAAGAAATTGGAAGCACCAACACCCAATACGTATGCCGAGTTATCTACCTTCACGTAGGTGACATTTTCAGCTTTTTTGCGGGGCAGTTTCTCACACACAACCACCGAAGCGCCTTTTTCGATGGCACCGTCAATATAGTCGTGGCCATCAACTTGGGTGCCTTTGACAGCAAAGAACAACGTGCCTTGGTTCACTTTTCGAGAGTCAAAAGTGATGTCGACAACGTCAACATCTTTCTCGCCCTCAATTTCCACAAGGTTGCAATTCGTCAATATGTCTTTGAGCTTCATCATTTTTCAAGTTTTAAGTACATCTTGTTGTTGGTCTTGACAGTATCACCTACGTGAAGCGATTGCTCTTTGACGACACCTTGACCTGTGAATTCAGTACTGATACCCATGTTCTCGAGGAGATAAAGGGCATCGGTAATGTCCATACCCACCACGTTGGGCACGACATTATCGGAAAGTTTTGCCTCGCGCATGGTGATTTGTCCGTTCTCGTTACTTTCCACCGTCACCCAATCGCCATTGATGGCATAGTCACTATAGTTTCTGGCAATGCCTTTAAGGTACTGCGATTCCTTGTCGTGACGCACGATGACAGGAGCTTTGGCCCTGTCAGCTTTCAGCTCAAGACTATCATCTTCCATGACACCGATGCGTGTAGCATACACCTTTTCGGCAATCTCCCTAAAGCCAGGTGCCGACACGCCGCCAGCAGCCCACTTGGCACCACGGGCACGACTCACCATGACGATACAGCTGTAGCGCGGCTTGTCGGTGGGGAAATAACCCACAAAAGTGGTGTTGTACAATTTTCTGCCGATGCCAGGTTCATGATAAGCATAGCCCTGTACCTTGTCGTAATACTGTGCCGTACCAGTCTTTCCCGCAACGCTGACCACACAACCAGCAAACTGACGCTTGGCCGTGCCTCTGATGACTACACCTTCCAGCATGGTTTGAATCTTATCAATGGCCTCAGACGACGCGATGTGTTCACTCAGCACGATAGGGTCATATTTCTCTACAGTCTGCTCGCCGCGGCGAATTTCGGTAACGAACTGAGGTTTCATCATGCGGCCTCCATTGGCGATAGCGTTGTATAGCGTCAGCAACTGCATTGGAGTGACGTTCACCTCATAGCCAATTGACATCCACGGCAAGGAAACATTCGACCAAAGCTTACGGCCATCCTTAGTCTTGTCGTTTGGGTGCTTGATGACAGGCTGAGCCTCTCCCGTGATGCCCGTACCAATTTTCTTGTTCAAGCCTAAAGCATACAAGCCGTCAACATATTTCTCGGGATGTGCAGCAAAGTTTTTGGTGACCAACACCGCCGTGCCTTTGTTCGACGACTGCTCGATAACCTCTTGCACCGTGCAGATGCCACCTTTGGCAAAGCTGTGGTCGTCCTTCATCGTGCGGTTCGAGAACTTGATGGGGCCCGTGCCGATGTTCACCTTATCGCTGAGGCTCATGTTTTCGTTGTTGTTGAGTAGCACAACCATCGAAGCAATCTTGAACACCGAACCTGGTTCGTAGCGCTCGGTCAAGGCCACGTTGTATAGTTCTTCATATTTGCCCGTTTCATGGTTAAGACTAAGATTGGCCAAAGCTTTAATATAGCCCGTTTCCACATCCATCAAGATGGCGCAACCTTGTTCGGCCTTGTTGATAGTCAGCGTGTTGTTGAGCGCACTCTCCACAATGTCCTGTAACTTGATGTCGAAAGTAGTGATGAGGTCATCGCCATTTTGGGCATCGGTGTTATCGTCGGAGTCAACTGGAATCCAACCTCCATGGTGGATTCTACGTACCAGTTGCCTACCGTTTTGTCCTCTGAGATAGTCGTTGTAGGCACCTTCAAGGCCAAAAAAGTAGCCTTTCTTCTCGTTGGCCATGCCAAGCATAAGACTAGCCAAATTCTTATAAGGATGTTCGCGCCTGATTTTCTTTTCCACAATGATGCCACCCTTGTAAATGCCTCTGTTGAAAATGACAAAGCCTTGCATCTTGCGCAGTTCGGCCTGTGAGATATTCAACGCAATCTTGTAGTGACGGTTTTTCTTGGCCTTGCCTTCAGCGAAGAAAGCTTTCCATTGCGCAGCGTTGCGTTTAGGGAGCAACTCGGCCATTTGAGCACAAAGCGAATCTATATTTTCGGCCAAAAAAGCCGAATCGACCGCCTTGTAATCGAAAAAGACATCATAGAGAGGGATGGTGGTGGCCATCAGCTGACCATCGGAAGAAAAGATGTTGCCTCGTGAGGCCTCCAAAGTGTCGACACGGTATTCGCGCTGCTCGGCAAGCTTCACCAATTCCTTGTTGTCCTTGGTCTGTACCAAAATGATTTTGGCAATGATGGCAATGCCAAAGATGAGAACGAGAAAATAGACTAGATAAGTCTTCCAAAGCGTATCGGTTTTCGGATCAATCATGGCTCCACTTTCTTTTCGGGTTCAACATTCACTTTAATACGCTTCAGAGGTTCTGTAGCTTCTTTCAGTCCCGTGCCTTCAAGCCTCTTGACCAACACCGATTGTTTTGAAGCCTCCATAATGGCCGATTTCACCTGTACGTATTCCACCTGCAAATCATTGAGACGCTTGGTGGCTTGTGTCAACTCACGATTTTTTTCCTCGGCGATATAAGTATTGGTAATGATGATCATGAGCAACAAAGTGACATACGCAAGAAAGAGGAACTGCTTGGTGAATTTCTCTCTCACGAGGAAAGTGCCGCCAAGTACCGTCATCACGCTCTTACTGCCCTTCTTTTTCTTCTTTGTCTCTTTCCGAACTTCCATATCGTTATTTCCTTTCCGCGATTCTGAGTTTGGCACTGCGAGCCCTGCTATTGTTTTCCATCTCCTCATCCGTGGGAACAATAGGCTTGCGAGTAATGATGGTATAAGGTGTTAATAGGTTTCCGTAAAAGTCCTTCTCCTCCTTGCCCTCGGCATTGCCAGTCTTCATGAAGTTCTTCACAAGACGGTCTTCCAACGAATGGTATGACATCACTACTAGCCGACCTCCTGATTTCAGCACGTCGGGACATTGCATGAGGAAGGCACTAAGGGCTTCAAGCTCTTGGTTCACTTCAATGCGCAAGGCTTGGAAGAGTTGAGCCAACACCTTGTTTTCCTTGCCTCGTGGCAAACGGCGTTGCACAGCAGTCTTCAGCTGTTCAGTGGTCTCAATAGGTTCTACCTCACGTGCTATGATAATGTCAAAGGCAATGAGTTGAGGTTGCGACATCTCACCGTAGAGGCGTAAGATGCGAGTCAAGTCAGCGTGATCGTAGGTGTTCACTATTGTGGCGGCGTCGTTTGGCGTCATCTGACTCATGCGCATGTCCAAGGGACCATCGAAGCGAGTAGAGAAGCCCTTCTCAGGTGTATCGAACTGGTGCGAAGAAACGCCTAAGTCGGCGATGATGCCATCAATTTGACGGCCGCCGTTATAAAGTTGAATAAAGTTCTTAAAGTACTTGAAGTTTTGGGGTATAAAGGTGAAGCGTTCGTCATCAAATGCATTGGCCTCAGCATCCTCATCCTGGTCGAAAGCGTAGAGATGCCCCGTCGTCAGCCTTTCAAGGATGGCACGCGAATGACCGCCTCCGCCATAGGTAACGTCGGCGTAAATGCCCTCGGGGTTGATGTTCAAGCCCTCGATGCATTCTTTCAGCATGACAGGATTGTGATACATGTTTATCCTCCCTATTTGATGTTTTCGCCAAGCAGGTTGAAGAACTCCTCGTCGTCAAGCTCGTCGATGGACTGTTCGTAGAGGTTCTTGTCCCAGATTTCCATCTTAGTCGTGACCGAGGTGATGATAAGGTCTTTCACGAGTGAACCTTTTTCGATGAGATCCTTTGGAATTTGCAGTCGACCACTGCCGTCGAGCCGCACAAAACGAGCACCAGCGTTATACTTACGCAACACCGCCTCCTGTTTCGCCTTGAACTGGCTGAATGCAGCGCGCAACTGGTCTTGCACTTCGTCCCAATCTTTCCTCGTGTAGAGTTCCAGGCAAGTAGCATGAAGCCCAGGACGAAGGACAAAGCCCTCCTCCACCTGACTTCCCAATTGCTCCTTGAATTCGCTAGGTACCAAAAGACGGCCTTTCGAGTCCAATTTGCAGTTATAATGCCCTACCAAATAACTCATTTTCGTTTGTCATCATTTTTTCAGCTGCAAAGATATACACTTTCTCCCATTTCTCACCACTTTCCTACACAATTTATTTAATAAGTTTTCAACAGATATTGTTCATAACTTTTTTCATATCCTGTTGAAATCATGTTAATTTTTTAGGGCTCAAAGAAATATTTTGCACTAAACAGCCATGGTTTTCGGCTATTTTTGCTATTTTTGCCGAAAAGTTGAGAAAAACACATATACTTATGGACATCAAAAAAGCCGAATTTCTGATGAGCAACACTCGTTTTGAGTTTTTGCCGAACGACAACATACCAGAATATGCCTTCATCGGCCGCTCCAACGTAGGCAAGTCCTCACTAATCAACATGTTGGTACAACACAAAGGTTTGGCTAAGACTTCATCGGTGCCTGGCAAGACGGTGGCCATCAACCATTTCATAGTCAACGACGCGTGGTATCTCGTTGATTTGCCAGGCTACGGCTACGCGCAGCACTCGAAGAAGACCCGTGAGCAGTGGCGTGTGATGATCAACAACTACATCACCCGTCGGCGCAACCTAGTGACGACCTTCGTGCTAATCGACTCGCGCATCGAGCCACAAAACAACGACCTGGGCTTCGTTGAGTGGTTAGGCGAAAACCAAATGCCTTTCTGCATCGTCTTCACCAAGGCCGACAAGGTGTCGAAGGCCGAGTTGGTCCGCAACGTGGAGGCCTTCAAGGCCCGCCTCTTGGAAGAATGGGAGGAGTTGCCGCCCATCTTCATCACCTCAGCGGAGAAGAAGACCGGCCGCGACGAAGTCCTCAACTACATTGAGGCGCAAAACACCGAGATTGCCGATTTAATGAATAAACCTTAAATGGCCATAATAAAAAACTCTAATCTCAAAACCCTTAAAACTCAAAACACTATGTGGGGAATTATCGTATCAATCCTAATCGGCGCGCTGGCAGGATTCATCGCCGGCCGCATCATGGGTAAAGGCATGGGCCTTTTAATCTGTATTATCGTCGGTCTCATCGGCGGACTCTTGGGCAGCTGGATCTTCAGCAAGCTCGGCCTAACGGTGAGCGACGCCTGGTGGGGCCAGCTCCTCGTGGGCACCGCAGGCTCCGTCGTGCTGCTGTTCATTCTTTCCTTGTTCAGAAGAAAGTAAGACAAACACTTTAAACCAAAAAAGGAGACAAGCCAGCTTGCCTCCTTTTTTCATTCCATTAAGGATAGGACTACTCTTCCTTGCGGCGCTTGCCAACGAGGTAGGCACCAGCTAGACCGGCCAGCACCAACAGACCCTCACCCACAGGGGTGTACCAGTCGTCACCCGAGTCGTAGACGGCAGGATTGTCGATAAACAACTGAGATGTGTTTTTGCCCGATCTGTTGGCCATGTCCTCATCGTCGAGAAACACCTGGGCCATGGCCGGAGCGACGAACATCGTAGCGATTGCAATTGTCATTATCAGTTTCTTCATTGTATCTAGATTTTATTTTGTTCTGATTTTTTTAGTTATCTTACTACGATTTTCTGGACCATGACGCCGTTGGCATTGAGCACCTGCATGAGGTAGACGCCTTGCGAGAGGCCGTTAATGCTGACGCGGTTCTGGTCGTTAGTGAGGTTGCCGGTGTAGACCATGCGGCCCATCACGTCGGTCACTGAGAGCTGACCCTGGCCGTTGACAACCCATTCGCTTCCGTCGAAGAAGGCAAAGTTGTTGGAAGCGGTCTCTTCCTGTTCCTCGATGTCGGCAAACTCGCCGACGAGAATCTTGAAGCGCGATTTGTAGTCGGAGGTGTGGCCTTCAAACTCATAGCTGTCATGCCTCAGCATGTCGTATTTCATGCCGGTGATGTTGTCAACTAGGGTGAGGGAGCTGAAGTTGGCGTTGGCGGTGTTCCAGCTTAGGGTAAATATGCCGTCTTCCTCGGCTCTGAAGTACAGTGGCTGGCCACCTTCGGTCATGTCACGGAAGAGAATGCCGAAGTCGGCGTTATCGTGACGCAAGGAGATGCGACCCGTAGCAGAGCCCACGCGAAGCTTCTCGCCGCCTGCATTCTCAGGACGGCCCACTTCAAGCACGGCAACATCAGTGTTGCCTTGGCTGTCGGTAGCAATGAGGTTAATCACAGGATAGTTGACGCGTTCGCCACGGAAATGCGTGCCTGCAGCAGGCGTGTTGTGGCGCATGTCGTTGTTGAAGGTGGCTGTGCCGCCAGCGCTCACGCGGATGAGGAAGCCTTGGTGCATGTTGATATCGCCTGTTGTGGCCAGGGCACCCTCGGAGGGTTGCTCGCCGGCAAGGCCTTGCACGTAGTTGTTGGATACAGGATCGTAGATGGCAAAGGTCATCTCACTGGGGTCGCTCCAAAGGCTGCTGTTTACCCAAGCAAAAGTGGTGAAGTCCAAGTAGCTCTGATAGGGGTTACCCAAGAGATTGTAGCCCTTCAAGCCCGTCCATTCAGGAGCATCAGTGGTGACAGGGATGGTGATGTTGCCATTGTTCAGCGTGCCGCGGTTCTGAAGGAGAGTGCGATCCTTACCGTCGCCAGTCCACATGTGCCAATTCTTAAAGTATTCGAAGTGCAGTGCCAGCAGATAGCCTTTGCCAGGAATCATTTGGGTTTCGTTGCCAGTAAATTGTTCTCCATCCAGGTAGTGATAATAATTTATCTGCATCAATGGGTCTTCCATATGCCAGTGGCTGATGCTGTTGCGCCTAAAGTTGACCCAGTGGTACTCGGGTTCGAAGAAAGTGTAGAAATCAAACGGCTTCCATTGCCTCATATCTGCAGGGAAGAGGGCTGCGTCGTCATTATCTTGCTCAGCTTTAACCCTACAAGGATTTCTGGTATCCAAATTATAACTGTTTGCGGCATCATAGTCTTCCTTGAAACCAGCCCAATCTGGCCCCAAGGCTGACGGCACTTGCTCGTTAATGGTATGGGTAAGACCTATCATGCTGTTTTTCAGCGAGGAACTGACGTTGTGCCAACGGTTGCCTGATTGGATTTCATAATCGCTGCCGTAATCGATGATGTATTGGCAAGTGTATGCATCGATGGGGGTGTTTGAGGTTTGCAGCAGGCTGACGTTCTCGTCAATGTAAACTACGGTCCCTGCTGCAGCAGAGGTACCCTTGCTTGTGGTTTCATTCTCGAAAAGGTTAATGGCACCACCTTTGAGGACATTCACTGGAGTGTTCTTATATAGGTTGTTGTTCCAAGTGCTGTTGGTATTCAACGTGTAGTTGTTGTGACGGTCGAGCATTTCGTCCAAGGTGGCGGCATAGTCGATGCCGATGCCACCGTTGTTGCCCGCCAGGCAGGTGTAACCATCGAATACCAAAACAGGATAGTCACCGTTGATGTCGCCACCATTGGGTGAGTTGGAGTAACTACCTGCTGTGGTACGCTTCCAAGAAGCACCAGTGCCCTTGCCATCATTCAGTTTTTTGAGCAGAGGCGTGCCATTTAAGATCACGTACAGACTTCCTTGCACTTCTCCTTCAGAATCCGTAACGACTTCCTCGTGCCAAGTGCCGCCAACCATATTGTCATTGCTGCGGTCGCCGCGCATGTGGCCGGGGTTGCGGGTGTTGGAGTATTTGTTTGCGGAAGCACCCAATTTGGGAATGGTGCTGTTCCAAGCGGTATAGTCAAGGCGATCAAGAACATATTCTTCAGTATCGGAATATCTCGGTGTATAGCAACTGGCTTCGGTGAAGTTGCCGCTACCTACCACTTGGCCAAAAGTGGCCTTTGTGAGGTTGCTGCTCTGGCGCGAGAAGCGCACATAGCAGTTGCTGATACTGCTGGTGTTGGTGGCTGCGATGCCGCCCACAGGTTTGACGATTTGCACGTCATCAATTTTGTTGTCGAGGTAGTTGTACACGCCATTGGTGAAGCCGTTGGAGAACGAGCCTTTGTTCTCGCCAATCATACCGCCCATGGTGTAACCCGTGAGGACAGGCATGGCCATGGAGGAATGAATCGTACCACCGTTGTTGTAGCCCACCAAACCACCCAGGATGATTTCGGAATCCCGTTCAAGTTGTGTCTCCAACACTTCATGCGTATCAGGATCCGTGTAAACAGTCTCCGTATCATTGTCGCAGGTAAGGCGGCCAACAGCCTCGCAGTTGAAGATTTGGCCACCAGTCGATAAGGTGTCAGCAATGATACCGAAATGGATGAAGGTCTCTTTTTCACCACGGTGGTTGCGAGCGTGGAAGTCACTGTCAAGGACAACCACGTTCTTCACCGTGCCGGTCACATTGGAGAACATGCCAGGGAAGACTACCACACTGTAATCATAGCCCTCAACTACCTTATAGAACTTTGAGGCATTGTTCTTCAGGCCAGTGATGACATGGCCGTTGCCATCGAAAGTACCCTCGTAGGCTATGTTCACGTATTCGTTAGGATCGGTGGTCACATTGCCGCTAGCATCCAAATATTGGTCGTTGTTATTGCATATGTAGCCAGCGCCGATGGGCACCCAATTGTGGGCACTCATGTCGATGTCGGCAGTAAGGCAGCCACTGAGCTTCGGATGCGAAGCCACTGTGTTGTTTTCTTGATAATGGATACGACCATTCACCTCGCTGATGAACCAAGCCAATTCCTCGGGGGTGCCGATATTGATGATTTGGCCCGAACCGTCGCCAGTGACAACCGGGAAGGTGGAAGGTCTTGAGGTAACCTTCTCCGTCCACACCGAGCCGATGACATCGATAATGGGAACCTCAAAGGGATATATGGTGGTACCACCATCCGGAGTGACGTATGACATGGGACCGTTCGTGATGAAATCGTCGCCCCAATAGCCCTCCCTCACCTTAATCGGGATCTTGATGACCAGTTTACGGCCGCGAGGCTCGTCTTCACCTTCCAAACCGCAATACATGGCCTTGAAATTGAATCCCGTGATTTGGATTTGCGGGTTGCCATCAACGGTTGTAATTTCGACAACATCAGAAGATTTAAGGCGATTCTCTTTTCCATTAGCTGTTTGTTCATTCACGGCACCGTTGTCATCATGGCCAGGATTGTTGATCAAATCAAGATACAGGATTGTGTTTCCATTACGTGAAGTCCTTGTTCCATAGCCATAAGGATCGTATCCTTGTTCTACCGTTCCGTTCTCAAATGTGCAGGATTCCACATCACCAGTATCTTCATCCACCACGGCACTAACACATTTCACGGCATAGACTTCAATGTCATTGACATCATATCCTCCACCCTCATGCGGGGGCAAGGTGAAGCTTGAAGAGATCACGTCTTGCACAATGGCTTCTTCCGTCATCTCCATGGGAGGCGTTCCTGCTTCGGAAGCGATGGCAGTGAAAATAGCGTTAAGACCCGATTGATCCGAAGCATCAAAGAATTTGCTGGTACGCTCCTCACCCGTTACGGGGTCAGGTTGGAAGAAACGATTTGCTATGTTGTCAGGAGATGTAGTATTGTTTCTGAAATAACCTGCTGTGTTATAAGCTGGTTGAGTCATTCCAGGGACATAGTCATAGTCGCTGGAAATCATGTGCATCAAGCCATTAGCACCAATATCTGAATCATGATAGTATCCGTTATAACCATTATTGCCACCGCCAGATGTACTATTATAAGTAGTTCTGTATGCGGCATGGGGGTCTGCACCAGGGTAGATGCCCACCGAAAAGATTACAGGTCTTTTTGTATTATCAACCTCGCCTGTAATGCCCTTGATGCGGTTGGCTTGATAGACAGCGGCATCGGCTTCAGCAGCTTGGTTATATGAGGTTGAGTTCGTGTTCCTTGGAATATAAAACTCTTCAGGACTATTAGCTCCTCCAACATAACCGTCGGTAAAGAACACCACAGAAACTCCACGGTCATGCTCGACATGTTCGTCGTCAAAATACGTTTTTTCAGACCTATTGTTCAATACATTATAGGCCATTGTCAACCCGTATTGCGCGTATGTTCCCATGGCAGTATTATTCGCGGTAATTCGACTGACAGTGGTTTGGCTAAGTTGGGTATTAATAACACCGTTTACAGTAATTGCTTGTAGTGCGTCCGTATAATACTGTGAGTTCGGATTGTTAACAATGTTAGAATAGTTTTGCATGCTGGATGTAGACAATATACGTGTACCTTGATACGCTGATTGTCCATAACTTGCGTTGGAACCTGCTGCAAATGCTACCACTGCAACCCTATGTCCTATTTTACCGTTTTGCCCCGCATCTTCAATGTCATTCTCATAGATGGAATTCAAAAAAGCAGCTACGGCATCATGCAAAGCTTCAACTCTAGGCGTAGGATCGGTAGAACTAAAATCGTCTCTCATAGAATACGACATATCGAGCACGAGCACGATGTCGGAGGGCACGGCCACGCTGTGGGTGATGTGTGCACCGGTCACATAGGTTTCAAGCCAAAGCTCACCTTCCGAGTTGTCTTCTTTGGTCGGATGGAACTGCTTCGACATTTTGAGCTTACCGCCTTCGTAGCTTTGTGCGAAAGCACCGTTCATGCCCACGAGCAGCCCTATTAATAATAAGGTGAAAGGCAAGATTGCTTTCAGTTTGCTATGGTCAATGAAGATCAAACCTTTGTTTTTCTTGTTGTAGTTCTGTTGCATTTTACTTCGAAGATTTTAT
>JAEEGI010002187.1_pt1 | contig 48444 bp, 49 predicted proteins | sample 8958751 | NCBI WGS metagenome assembly JAEEGI01 (sample SAMN16246545, study PRJNA631951) | gut metagenome | biome: gut microbiome; feature: rumen; material: KS-attached | host: Bos | place: Iran: Karaj | collected 2018-10
AAGACGATCGCAAGTGCAAGAGCATTGAATATTCCGATGCCGTCAAGTGTATGCTTTACGAGCTGTCCGGGTACCGCGATCACGTAAGTTGCGGTAACTCCCAGAGGAAGAAGGAATGCTGCGATGACCCATTTAAACTTTACCTTTACTTTGGTAATGAGTATCTCGGACATCTTTTTCTTACAGATAAACCTTGCAAAGAGCCATACAAACAGGATTGAAAATCCGGGATAAAGGATTCCCCACAATATATATGTGATTCCGGTCATGATACCTTCAGTCTGCCCGAAAGGAAGCAGGGCCAGACGTGCAAGGAACTGAGCGATGGGAATAATAAGAATCGCGATAATTACCTTTACTACTGTTAACAAACCTGAGAGAAACTTTTTCATACTTAAAACAATTAACCTTTCTTACTTACTAATTCTTCCGCACGCTTAAGTGCATCATCGATGTGAGGTGCGAAGTTTTCTTTTCCGATCTTCTCCTCAAATCCCGCCTTCCTGATCACATGAAGGGGCTGCTCGTTTACGTGTGAGAGCACGATCTTGATACCTCTGCCTGCGCAATCATCATAGAGCTGCTCGAGATTGTGCATAGCCGTAGCATCCATTGCGCTTACGCTTCTCATTCTGATAACGAGCACCTTGGTATCTTCTTTAAAAGAGATCTGAAGGATCTTGCCTGCTGCAGCGAAGAACATGGGACCTGAAAATTCGTATACAACAGTATGCTCGGGAATCGTTCTTAAAGTAATGGAATCGGGATCGTTCTCCTCATCCACTTCTTTCCAGCCCTCTACGGTGGTGACATCGCTCATTCTCTTCATGAAGAGAATAGCTGCAAGAAGGATTCCCGCCTCGATAGCAACTACCAGGTCAAAGATAACGGTAAGACCGAAGGTCAGTACAAGTACAAGGATGTCGCTCTTGGGTGATGATTTGCAGAGCTTTACGAAATTTCTCCATCCGCTCATGTTGTAAGCAACCTGGAAAAGGATAGCGGCAATGCAGGGCATGGGGATGAGCTTTGCAAGAGGCATGAGGAATACCACTACCAGAACCAGCATGATGGAGTGAACCATTCCCGCGATGGGAGTACGTCCGCCGCTCTTGATATTTGCCGCGGTTCTTGCGATCGCGCCTGTTGCGGGGATACCTCCAAAGCATGCGGAACCGATATTACCGATACCCTGTGCGATAAGTTCCATGTTGGATCGATGCTTGGAACCGATCATGGAATCCGCAACGACTGCGGAAAGGAGTGACTCGATACCTGCAAGAAGTGCGATGGTAACCGCGTTCATCATCTGTGATTTCATCATTGTAAGTGAAAACAGAGATGCATTCAGCGTGCATACGGGAAGCCCGGTTCTGATATCCTGGAATGCCTTTCCGATGGTATTAACATCAAGATCGAAGATCTTAACAATGGCTGCGGTTACGATAACTGCGATAAGTGATCCCGGGATCTTCTTGAAGAACTTGGGCCAGATGATAAGTATCGCAAGTGCAAGAGCTCCGATGGCAACAGCCTGTATATTGATAGTATTAAGGTTAGCTATAAGAGCTTCGATCTTTTCTGCGGTCTCAATGGGCTTTTCCCCGTGCATATACGCGATGCCCGCAAAGTCCTTGATCTGTCCGATGAAAAGAGTGACTGCTATACCTGCGGTAAATCCCGTTGTAATGGTATAGGGGATATATTTAAGAAGATTTCCGAAACGGCAGAATCCCATGACGATGAGAAGGATACCTGCCATGATGGTTGCGACCATCAGCCCTTCGGTGCCGTCACGTGCCACGATTCCTGCAACTATGGTTGCAAATGCGGCGGTGGGTCCGGCAATCTGGACTCTGCTTCCTCCGAAGAATGCTACGAGGAAACCTGCAACGATCGCGGTATATACACCGGCCTCAGGGCCTACACCCGATGCGATGGCAAGTGCGATAGACAGAGGGAGTGCGATTATCGCTACGATGATACCTGCGACCACATCCTTTGCTAACTGTGCTCCGTTATAATTTTTCATTACGGAAAAAAGCTTCGGTTTTAACTTATCCATTTTTTTGCGCCTATATATCCTTTCTAATCTTCCCCGAATAGCAACCCCACGTTATCTTTTTCAAACTTTGCTTATATTATCACATATAAAAAATGAGTCAAGACTGCGCGGAGCTCCTTGACTCATTCTCTACATTTTCAGATTTTCTTTTTACAATGCGGACAATTTCCTGCGGACGGACATCCTATGCAATGCACGCCTTTCTTTTTCTCCTTATATATATAGTAGGAAGATCCCGCAAAAAGAGCCAATATTACGATTGTTGCAATGATGTTGGTCATTTTGATCACCTCGAGGTTGATGACGGGGTCCATGGGGGAATCGTCTCCGATGGACCTGCGTCATCTCTGAATAGGAGAAAAACAGATTATGTCCGGTATTAGCTTAGCTGAGTTTGTAGTTAACTTCGACTGCCTTGTTTGCCTTAATGATAAGGTAGGTAATGATGGCGGCAAAGCAAAGTACTGCGGCAAGGCCTCCGATGAAGCCTGCTCCGAGTGCTCCGGTAGTTACAAGAGTTCCGATCTGATATACGAGGAAACCGATGGTATATCCGGTAGCAAGTTGGAGTCCGATGGCACCCCAGAGCCACTTCTTGCTCTGCATTTCGGAATTCATCGCACCAAGTGCAGCAAAGCACGGAGGTGTGTAGAGGTTGAACATAAGATAGGCAAGAGCTGCAACCTTGGTGATTCCCATAGCTGCCGCAACCGCACTTCCGCTTCCCACAAGCTCAAGCTCTTCGGTATCGATGAAGTTGGTGATCGCATAAACTGTAGCGATGGTTCCGACAACGTTCTCTTTGGCGATGAATCCGGTGATAGCCGCTGCAGCAAGCTGCCATGCGGCGATGCCTACAATAGGAACAAGTAATACTCCGAAAGGTCCTGCGATACTTGCAAGGATGGAGGTATCTTCCATTCCCTCTTCAACTACTTCGAAATGCCAGTTGAAGGACTGCATGATCTGAACGATGGTGTTACATACGAGAATGATGGTTCCCGCTTTTACGATATATGCCTTACCTCTGTCGAGCATGGAGCCGAGAGCCAGCTTAAGTGAAGGAAGCTTGTACTCGGGAAGCTCGATGATGAAGAATGACTTTCTGTACTTGGCTCCTGTGATGGCCTTGATGAGAACCGCTCCGAGAAGAACAAGTGCGATTCCGGTGAAGTACATTACAGGGCTGACCCATTTTGATTCGGGGAAGAATGCGCCGGCAAAAAGAGCGATTACGGGGATCTTGGCGCCGCAGGGCATGAATGTTGCAAGCATTGCGGTGGATCTTCTTTCTCTTTCGTTCTTAATGGTACGGCAGGCCATGATAGCGGGGATTCCGCAACCGGTTCCGATGATCATGGGGATAACGGATTTTCCGGAAAGTCCTACTTTCTTAAAGATGGGATCCAGAACTACGGTAGCTCTGGACATGTATCCGCAGTCCTCAAGAAGTGCAAGGAGGAAATACATTACCATTACGAGAGGAAGGAATCCTACTACCGCACCTACGCCTCCGATGATACCGTCAACAAGGAGGGCATAGAGAAGGGGATTTGCATCCTCCATAAGTCCGCCCACATATTCCTGGAAAGTCTCGATCCAGCCTACTAAATAATCAGCAAGCCAGGTTCCTACGGTTGACTGTGAGATATAGAATACAGCCCACATGATTCCTGCGAAAATGATAAGTCCGAGAACGGGATGGGTAAGGATCGCATCTACCTTATCGGCCTTGGTCTTATCTTTGGTCTGTACCTTACGTACTTCTACATCCTTAACGATCTTATTAACAAAGTCGAATCTCTTTCTGTCCGCCGCTTCAACTTCTGCCTTATCGTGAAGATTGATGTCTCCCTGATTGTAAGGAGCCTTCTGTCCCTTGCCATTAAGTTCTACGGCAGCGGCAACAACATCCTTAAGTCCCTTCTCGTCGGTTGAAACCGTCTTGATAACGGGGCATCCGAGCTTTTCGGACAGGAGCTTTTCGTTGATCTGTGTTTCTTTCTTTTCATTAATATCGGATTTATTCAGAGCTACGACTACGGGAATACCGAGTTCGAGCAGCTGAGTGGTGAAAAAGAGGCTTCTGCTGAGATTTGTCGCATCAACAATGTTGATGATGGCATCGGGGCGCTCGTTTCTGACATACGCGCTGGTAATGCTCTCTTCACTGGTAAAGGGCGACATTGAATATGCGCCGGGGAGGTCAACTGCGATAAGTTCCTCGCTTCCTTCGTAAAAATTCTTCTTGATGGCGCTTTCTTTCTTATCTACGGTAACACCCGCCCAGTTACCGATCTTTTCGCGTCTGCCCGTCAAAGCGTTGAACATTGTTGTTTTTCCGCTGTTGGGGTTGCCCGTCATGGCAAGTCTCATTTCAAAATCCTCCTTTTATATATCTTTGGTGACAAAATTGAAGTGTCCCTACCATCACCTGTCACCTAAATGCATATAGCGTCAGCCAGTTCCCTATCGATGTTGTATCTTGCGTCCTTGATGGAAACTACAAGATTCTTCTTTTTATCGACAACGGTGATCTTCTCTCCGCTGTAGCATCCGAGTGTAAACAGGAAGCTCTCCATTTCTTCGTCTCCGGTGGTAATACCGGTGATCACATATTCTTTTTCGAGTTCAGCATCATTAAGCGTCATATTCGGGCCTCCTTCCGTAAGTTATTAATATATAACAAATGTTAGCTATCATTATCTGCTGTTAGTATTCTCTAACCGATACCATTTTATAAGATATTTCTTAAAAGTCAACAAAAATTTAAGAGTCAGTGAGGACAGTTCTTTCTGACTCACGTGAAACAGGGGGACGGTTCTGTCGTTCCACAAGAATCATGTGGAACGACAGAACCGTCCCCCTGTTTCACACAAAAAAGGCCGGCAGGGTTACCTGCCGGCCTTTGAGACACCGTTTCTATTTACTTTCGTTGTATTCTTTCAGTTTCTGCGTGTACTCCGCGCCTCTTCGCTTAAATATCAGCCTGTCTATCAGTATTGCCGTCATATACAAGGAGATAACCGATGCCCAGAAAATTATCCATACCAACGGACTTCCGCCACCGACGAAAAGCCCCATGGAGTAATAGATAAAGATCTCCACCGGCAAAAACAATATGTAAAACAGCGTCAGGCAGAAGATGAACCCCTTCTTATCGAACAATGAATTAAAGAAGCAACCCGCAAAGCAGGCAGATCCCCATGCACACAGTGCAAGTAATTTAAAAAGGAAACCGACAGAGAGTGAGCCTCCGCCCAATCCCCATACAATAACCGCCGAGCACAGAACCGTCCAGGCATAGGAAAAAGCCAGAGTGTTTCTGAAGACCGTCAGCATTCTTTTGACAAAATAACTCATATCAGCCACCTATTCCGAGAAGTTTCTTAAGGTCCGATGCATAACGCCTTGAGATCAGGATCACTTCTCCGTTTTTGAGAGTTGCACGGATATTCCTGGTAATCTCCGGCTTAAGACTTAATACCTTATTTAAATGCACGATCATGGATTTGGAGCATCTGAAGAAGTCTTTATTATCTAACATTTCTTCGAGTTCGTATAATCTCTTGTCCGTCGTAGAGACACTTTTCTCTGTATAGATAAACGTCTTCTTGTCCACCGATTCTATGTAATAAATATCTTCGGTAGATACGTTCACATTGCTCCCGTCTTCTTTCGCCGGAATGAATGTGTCGAAGTTTCTGATGTACCGCTCCAGTCTCGACACGTCCTCCGTCACATCTTTGCAATGAATCTCGGCGAATACGACGTTTTCTTTTTGATCTCTTTCAATCGTTACTTTCAACTTCTCTTTCGTCCTCATTTACTTGCATGAAAAGTCTGATACACACGATCAGCTGCATTGCAACTATGAATCCCATTGCGACGGGATAACCGAATCTGTATCCGAGTAATATGACCCCGATGGATTCGACCATGGATGCCGTGAAATAAATCCTGCTGTTATACACCCATGAAAAGGGAAGAAGGTGTGCCGCGAAGATTATGGCGTAGATCAAAAGCATGGATTCGGGATGTGCATTGTATGCCCACATTGCGATGGGCAGATACAGGAACTGATTGATGTTACATAAGAATCCCAGTTTGTTTATCGGGTTCGTTGTCTTCTGGTATATGTTTACGCCCAGCATTTTTCCGAAGGCCGATGCAAGCGGCATCAGAAGTGCCGAAGAACAGAAAATAAAGAAGTTCCTCTCATTAATGTTCTCAATGCAGACGGTCGAAAACATGATACCGGTCCAGAGAAGAACCGACGCCATCATGAATGGCAGTCCCCTTTTCTGAAGTCGGGCCGCATCCTTACGGAGTGCGTTCAAACTCTCGGTACATTCACTTATCATATATGTAGTCATAACTTTTTCCTCCTTTTTGAGTCAGAAAGAACCGTCCCCACTGACTCATCTGTTATGGCTACATATTATCGGGCTTATTTTATGAGCACAATACCTCCGCTACCAAGCGGTACATGTAAGCTTACCAAGATGCCGAGATCTTATCAGGGAAGCTCATCTTCGTGTACAAGGCCCCGGTCGTTGGGTTTAGTTCCAAGCGCTAAAGCAGTGGGATTATTAAATTCCGCAATATACCATTTTCCGTCATAGCAAACGCAGAGCATAAAAAGCGTATAATCCTCATCTGCGATCTCAAGTTCTACTATCACCTGTTCAACATCCGCACCCCAGCGCTTTTTCAGGCTTTTCATAGTTCTTTTTATTCCGTCATCAGGCAGATCGAAATCTTCATGTTCAAGAAAATCTCCGATATCAATGCTGTCTAATTCCGGGTCGGTAGAAAGAAATTTCATTACCGATTTACAAGAGTCTTCATCAAAGGTATATAATCTTCCGTCGGATATCGTTTCAACGATCTCTTCTTCATCTGTTTCATGCGAGATGATCTGCATCAGCTGTTTGTGAAGGTTATAAAGTATATATGCTCTTCTGCTTTCAATATTCAAATCTCTCGCCATATCCGAATCGAAGTAAAATCCGGTGGTCATTTGTCCGCCGTTTGCTATAAACGGATTGAATTGCTGAATATATTCGAAATACTCATCCATATCATAATTATCTACATATGATTCCACGGCAAATGTAGAAATAACCCCTTCAAGATTTCCCTCTTTCAGGTAATTCAGATATGCGGTGACTGCTTCTTCGGGTGATTCATACCCCTCACCCTCTACGGATTTCGAAGTTTCGCCTGAATTCATTTTGAGCACGATACACATAACAAGAGCGGTCAACAAGGCTCCCAGTGCAAGTCCTATGATCAGAAATAATGCTTTTCCGATACCTTTCTTCTTCGGTTCGGGTGCGGGCTGCATGTTCATAGAATCCATAGTATCCTCCTTTATCCCCGGTACATTAACAGTGGCAATGCCTAATTCGAAATCTTCATATCACCGGGCTTAACCCAGCCCAGCTTTACAACTACTTGATGAATAAGAGGTGTAATGACCGCAGGCAAAACAAAACAGATAAGCACCAGTCCACACCAGTCTTTGGGAGTAATGGAACCTTTTGTACCGGCAGCAATGTCTTTGATCCATCCGGTATAAACACCCAAAGGTCCAACAAATCCGCAGGTTCCCATTCCCGATGCTACGGGAGCCCCGTTCATCTTGAGTCTGAAAAGACAGGTAGCAATGGGGCCTGTTATAGCTGATGTGACGATAGGCGCGATCCAGATCCTGGGATTCTTTACAATGTTTCCCATCTGGAGCATTGAAGTACCTATGCCCTGAGATACAAGTCCGCCGAATTTATTTTCCTTATAAGAGATAACAGCGAATCCGATCATCTGTGCACAGCATCCCGCAACGGCAGCTCCGCCCGCAAGTCCGGTGAGTGAAAGCGCAGCGCAGATCGCAGCTGATGATATGGGAAGAGTAAGTGCGATCCCTACGATAACGGAAACGAGGATTCCCATTAAGAAGGGCTGAAGATCGGTTGCCCACATGATTAGCTTTCCTACGGATGATGCGGCAGTTCCGATGGGAGGTGCGATAAGCCATGACAGGAACATTCCCACACCTATGGTAACAAGAGGAGTGACAAGAATGTCAATTTTGGTCTCTTTTGATACGGCTTTACCAAATTCCGCAGCAATGATTGCTACGAAAAGAACCGCCAAAGGTCCGCCTGCTCCGCCGAGAGCATTGGATGCGAATCCCACGCTTATCATACTGAAGAGAACAAGCGGCGGGCACTTAAGTGCATAACCGATAGCTACGGCCATTGCAGGTCCGCTCATGGCTTTTGCCAATCCGCCCACGGTATAATCCACACCGCCGATAGTCGCAACGGTTGCCATCAGATAAGATATTTGGAACTGGGTTCCCAGCGTGTCGATGATGGTTCCGATCAGCAGTGAACAGAAAAGTCCCTGCGCCATCGCCCCCAGTGCATCGATCCCGTATCTCTTAAGCGAGATCTCAATGTTCTTTCTCTTCAAAAACTCTTTCATGTCTTTCTCCTTATCAGGTGACAGCCGGGACGATGAAACAGGGGGACGGTTCTGGCGTTCCACATGATTCTTGTGGAACGCCAGAACCGTCCCCCTGTTTCACCGTCAAACCGTCACCAAAAATCTCATTATTCCGGCATAGCCAGATAATATCCCTGATAAAGATCCACTCCCATTTCCACCAGCATATCGAATTCCTCTTTCCTCTCTATGCCTTCGGCGACAACCATTATGTCTCTTGAGTGGAAATCCTGAACAAGTTTAAACACATTCTCCTGCTTTTCAGGATGTGTGTCGATGTCACTTAAAAGTGTCCTGTCCAGCTTTACGATCTTGGGAGAATACATATCCACAAGATCCATATTGCTTAATCCCACACCGAAATCATCTATTGCGATCATAAGATTCTTTTCGGCACAGGCTACCTTTTTGTATTTGCAGGCATTCTCGGATATATAAGGATACTCAAGTATCTCTATGATACCCACTCCGGAGAGATCTCCGAAATAGTTGTTGAATGCTTTCGACTCGGACATGGTAAAAAACTCCGATGGAAAAGAATTAAGGCACACGTGCTCCGTATATCCGCGGATCTGCCAAGCCTGCATGGCACCGAAGAAGGTAGCCACCTCGAGAACATGGAGCTTATCTTCCTTCTCATACTTATCGATAAGATCCAGAACACTCATCTCGGTAGGTCGCATGAGCGCTTCACGGGCAAATATCGTCTTTCCGTCCGGTTTGAAGATCGGCTGAAAAACATAGTCTATGGACAACTCACCCAGCGCTTTCAATATGTCACTGTCTAACGGTAGATCATCAAAATAGATCATTATTTTCCCCGCCTATAACTGTTGTTACCTAATTCTATCATAGCCATATATTTAGTCAAGATAACAGTGGGCCCACTGACTGAGCCATAAAAAAACGAGTCAGAAGGAACCGTCCCCCTGACTCGTTGTCATCATTATAAGCTATATCAGAACTTCTCTACCTCGGGTGCTCCGGCAAACGAACTGAAGGTTGCGGTTGCATTCTTCATATAGAGAACCTCGGTGTTATCATCGTCTGCGGAATACATTCCCTGAAGATTGGGATACGCTTCCAGCATGGAAACCTTGGCTTCTCTTCTGTCATCTGCCACAAGCTCGCATGCGACTCTGAGCCACTCACCGTTCATGAATGCACAGATCTCAGCCTTAGGATTGGCGTGAAGCTGCTTGCTGACATCTTTCTTTTTACCGGTCTGAATGTAGAGCTTGCCCTCGAACTCGTTGATGGTTCCGAAAGGTCTTACTCTGGGCTGGTCACCGTCTACGGTAGCCAGATAATAAGTTCCTGCTTCTTTTAAGAATTTAAGAGTTCTTTCCACAATAGATACCTCCGTTAAATAATTTATCTGTTTTCCAGTCTGTGGTATTTACCTTCTTTGATATGTCTTCCGTCATTACCCAGTTCAAGGCAGGGAAGCGTGCAAGGACCTTCATGCTTGTCAAACCTGATGGTGGTTATGCCGGTAAATTCCAGATGGAACAGTGCGCACATATAAGGGAAAGGAATATTGAGGATATGTCCCATTGCTGCCGCAGATGATCCTCCGTGTGAAAAGAGAGCGATTGTGCGGTGTTCCTCCTCTTCTACGGTATGACGGTAGTAAAAGCCGTCCCTTACATATCCGAATGTGGCAAGCCATTCGTCGATCTTGGGTGCGATTCCGTCGACTATTTCAACTACGCTGTTTGTTTTGAAGAAAGGAGTCTCTCTCCAGTTCGGATCGTTTAAGTTGATGTTCTGTCTTGCCATCTCATCAACCATATTCCAGGGATGTCCGTCGGAATAAAGCGGTGTTTCGTCCATAGGCCCCCAGCTGATCTCTTTCATAAAATCAAGTGTCTTGATGGGAAGTCCGAGCAGCTTTGCAGTTGCCTCCGCTGTCTGCTGCGCTCTTCCCATGGGTGAAGCATAGATCTCTTCTATGCCCTCATCCCTAAGCCTTTCTGCGCAAGCTTCCGCCTGGATCTTACCCGTTTCGGTGATGCAATCCAATTCATAATTGGGCTCACCATGTCTGATAAATAATACTCTCATAGTTTAAAACCTTTACTTTCGGTTGAAATACTCAACTATTATAACACTGTCATTCCGATTCAACTACAAATATAGTGTCTTAACCCTTCCCCTATGATAAAATCATACATGTATCGTTATGTAAGAACCCCCATATATCACTATGAAAAACGATTTAAAAAACGACAAACTTTTTCTTGAGAAACTTTCAAAACACGGCATCACTTCCGATGCTATCATCCTCTCAAGTCCCATCGATCTTTCCGAAGACGGAACCTACATCAGCGGTTACCTGTTCGTAACCACCGATAAGGTCGGTGTGTGCACGGGAAAGCTCCCCGATAATTACATCAACTGTTTCAAAGGTATCGATACCAAGGATCTCGAAGTGCTTGATCCCACGGATCTTGAGATCATGCTTTACGAAAACGCAAAGCTCGCTCATCTTCGCCTTGATGCCTATATCGGATCAAACATCCTTTCCGCAGAGTTTGACGGAAAGCCTGTTCACATTGCGGCTTTTACCAACAGATATCAGGCCGAGATGAATGTACTCTTCAGAAAGCTCCGAGTCTTCCTTAAAGAAGGAATTCTCCCTTCCGAGGAAAATAAAGATGAAGACAGTGATGATCAGGATACGCTGACCAAAAAGAAAAGCAAACGAAACATCTTCTTTCGAACCCTCAGCTATTTCCTGCGCTACAAGCTTCAATTCATCGTTTTGTTTTTAACCTATATGATATCGGCTGCAGTAAGTATCGCATGGCCTTATCTGACGGGAACCGTGCTCTTCGACAAGATCCTTGCCAAGGACGATCTCTTCCTTGCGAAGTTCGGACTTGCCGGAAAATATACCCTTGCCCTCCTTTTCACCGCACTGGTGATGATAGGTGTAAGAGTTCTTCAGGCCGCTTCCAATTTCATGCAGATCTTTGTCATGGCCAAGGTTGCAAGCAGCACCGTCAAAGATATCAAGACCGATGTCTTCGATTCCATGAGCAGACTTTCTCTTAATTTCTATGTCAACAAACAGACCGGCGGCCTGATGACCAGAGTCTTAAGTGACTCTGAAAGAGTAAGGGAATTCTTCATAGACGGTCTGCCCATGCTGTTTGTTCACAGCGCCACCATTATCGTAACATTCACCGTAATGTACAGGCTCAATTGGAAGATGGCGCTCCTTGCATGCATACTTCTGCCTCTTCTCGTATTCCTCACCGTCAAGCTCCGTCCGGGGCTTTGGAATCTTTCCGGCAAAAGACACCGTGCGGAAAAAGCAGTCTCCGCAAAGGCTGTCGACAACCTGACCGGAGCGCGAGTGGTCAAAGCATTCGGTCAGCAGGATACGGAGATTGCGAAATTCATCCATCCCAGCGAAAACCTCCGGGATGCGGAGATCAATATAGTAAGACTCAGGAATAAATTCGCAATCCTCTACAATATGGTCCAGGAAGTATCCAGTATCTGGATATGGATCGCAGGTGTCTTTTTCGTTATTAAAACCGGCGAGATTGAGCTTGGTGTTCTGATAACCTTCGTCGGATATGTAATGCAGCTTAACGGCCCCATGAATTTCTTTTCTTACGTATTCAGACTTTGGGCCGACAGCATCAACTCCGCGGAAAGACTCTTCGAGATAATCGATGCCATCCCCGAGATCAAAGAAATTGACAATCCTGTCAGATTAGATCACCCCAGGGGCGAGATAGATTTGAATAACGTGACCTTCGGTTACAGAGTCGGAAGACCTGTTTTGAAAAATATCGATCTTCATGTCAAAGAAGGCGAGATGCTCGGTATAGTCGGAAGATCCGGCGCAGGCAAATCAACTCTCGTCAACCTCATCTCAAGACTCTACGACGTTAACGAAGGTGAGATCAAAATCGACGGAACAGGCGTTAAGGATCTTTCACTTTCGGATCTTAGAAGAAATGTCGCAATGGTCTCTCAGGATACATACATCTTCATGGGATCGGTTGCCAAAAACATTGCTTACGGCAATGAACACGCTACCAAAGCAGACATTATAAGGGCTGCAAAACTTGCTTCCGCACACGAATTCATCTCCAAGCTTCCAGACGGATACGACACCATCATAGGTGCATCGGGCAAAGACTTATCCGGTGGTGAAAAACAGCGTATATCCATTGCCCGTGCAATCCTCGCAGATCCCAAGATACTTATTCTGGACGAGGCAACCGCAAGCGTGGATACCGAAACAGAGAAAGCAATACAGCATTCCCTTAAATTCCTTGTTCAGGGAAGAACCACTCTTTCAATCGCCCACAGACTATCAACCTTACGGGATGCCGACAGACTGATAGTCATCGATGGAGGCAGGATCGTGGAAGAAGGAACCTGGGATTCGCTTCAGAAAAAAGAAGACGGCATCTTCAAGAACCTCTTAGACCTGCAGAACAAATCACTTCAGCAAACCGCTTCATTTTAGGAGATAGATATGTCCGAAAATACTCTTAATATCTACGAACAAAAAGCCGAGGAAATGACCGCGACTCACATCATCCCCACCGATGCTAAGTTCTCCGCAACGGAAGGTGGCTTTGTAAGCCTCGATCATAACGGCAAACACTATGACAGAGTCAGGATCGTAAGGCTCTTTCCATTTACGGATGCGGATAAATATCTCTCCATAAGAGAGTATGAAGGCTCCGGCAAGGAGATCGGCATCATAGAAGATCTTCAGGCAATGCCCGAAGAGACGAAAAAGATACTCAAAGCTCAGCTTACACTTTGTTACTTCACGCCCGTTATCAGTAAGATCTACAGCATCAAGGACGAGTACGGATATGCATACTTCCATGTACTGACCGACAAAGGCGAGTGTAAATTCGCCATAAACATGGGCTCAAATGCGGTAAGTAAACTATCCGATACCAGACTCATCATTCAGGATGTAGACGAAAACCGTTTTGAGATAAGAGATACCGATGCTCTTTCCCAAAAAGAAAAGAGAATGCTGGATCTGTTCATGTAACTAATAGGTAGAAAAATGATCTTAAAATATAACCTTCCGAAAACCGCAGAGAGTAAGATAATTCTTAAAGAAGATGAGCGTATATATTACGCTGTTCCAATAGATATCGACGCAGAGGGTAATTTTACCGGCGACTCCTACTTCGTAGTAACAACTTCCAAGATCTGCATTATCCGCGGAACTGATTTAAAAGAATATCCCATCAAAGATCTTGAGAAAGCTTCCGCAGAGCCCGGAATAGGCGGAGGTATTCTTACCGTACAAAAAAACGGATCGCATCACGTTCTTGCTCACTACTCATCCAAGCATTTAAGCAGATACGCTTATATCGCAAGAGGGATCAACATCCTTATCTCCGGAAGATTCGAAGAAGTTATCAGTCCCGAATATGAAAAGATGTGCCCCATATGCGGACGTGCCATTCCCGGTACCAAAACCTGTCCCAAGTGTTCCGGTCAGGGCGGATTCTTAAGCGTATTTATCAAGATGGCAAAGCCTTATAAGAAAGATTTCCTCGGAATCTTCCTCGTAATGGTAATGGTTGCGGTAACAACGCTTCTTAATCCCGAGATTCAAAAGCACCTCATTAACGATGTGCTTAAAAAAGGTGGTTCGATGCAGACCGCACTCGTGTTTCTCGCGCTCATGTTCACCTTCAGCGTGGCCATAGTCATCCTTAACATCATCAAAAGTAATGCCTCGGCAAGACTGGGGTCCAAGATCGCCGCGGATCTAAGAAAACAGCTTTTTGAGAAATATCAGAAACTTCCTTTGAGCTTCATTAATGACAGAAGGCCCGGAGAACTGATCAACAGGATAATCAACGACACAAGATATATCAGCGATTTCATGGCAGATGTATTCTGTAATCTTTTTGCCATCTTCTTTATTTTCATATGGGATATCATCTTCATGATGGTTCTTAATCTGAAGCTTGCTCTGCTCACCTTCATACTGGTGCCCTTTGTCTCCGCCCTTATGATAACCTTCCGTAAGACAATGAGCAGAATCTTCGGACTCCAGTACAGAAAAAACGATGATGTCTCAAGCAGCCTTCAGGATGTCATCTCCGGGATGAGAGTCGTTAAGACTTACGGCAAAGAAAAAGATGAATCCGAAAGATTCAAATCGGTTGCCGAAACCTTTGCAGTCATACAGAAAAAGAATGAAAGATTCTGGGGAATGTTTGATTTTCTGGTAGGTGTCCTTATGGGAATGGGACTTGTAATAGTGGTGTATTTCGGAGGAATGGATGTACTTGGAGAAGAAATGACCATCGGTGAACTCTATCAGTTCATTGCATATACTCTCCTTCTTTTCCAGTACATCGGATGGATGGGAAGACTTCCCAGAGAATTATCAAGACTCACCAGCAGCCTCGAAAGAATATACGATGTACTTGCTCAGGATGTTCAGGAAGAACCGGAAACCGTTCATGACATTGATATAAAGGGAGAGATCACATTCGACCATGCAACCTTCGGATATAAATCCTACAGACCTGTTCTCGAGGATATCAATGCGGTGATCAAGCCCGGTGAGATGATCGGAATCGTCGGAGCGTCCGGTGCAGGCAAATCAACTCTCATCAATCTCATGATGAGACTTTACGAAACCGATGACGGGCGAATTCTGGTGGATGGTGTTGATATGAAAGACATCAGCAGAAAGTCATATCACTCGCAGCTTGGTGTCGTGCTTCAGGAAACATTCCTCTTCTCCGGAACCATCATTGACAACATCAGATTCTCCAAGCCGAATGCAACCGTCGAAGAAATAATTAAAGCCGCGAAGCTTGCAAATGCCCATGACTTCATCTGCTCGCTTCCCGACGGCTACAATACTTATGTGGGTGAAAAGGGATACACACTTTCCGGTGGCGAGCGTCAGAGAATCGCCATCGCAAGAGCCATACTCCCGGATCCCAAAATTCTGATCCTCGATGAAGCAACCGCAAGCCTCGATACGGAGAGTGAGTTCATGATACAGAAAGCACTTGAAAGACTCACAAGAGGCAAGACCACCTTTGCGATAGCGCACAGGCTTTCAACACTCAAGAATGCCGACCGTATCATGGTAATAGATGACCACCGCATCGCTGAGTTCGGAACCCACAAAGAACTCCTGGACAACAAGGGCATCTACTACAACCTGTTCACTGCCCAGACATCATAGCCCCTTCATGCATGCCTGCAAGTTGTTGCGGACAACGGCCCCGCTTATCACATCTATGACTCTCTCGGCTACAAAAAAATCTATACTTATCGTTACAGAGAAAAGTAAGTACTGTACAACAGCTAAAGTGAAGGAAGATAATACATGATTTTCGACGGAACAGAAAAAATAATAGGACGCGGTGCACAGGCCGATGTTATTGAATACCAAGGGTACGCATACAAGATATACAAGCCTTCCTATCCTGCCGAATGGATAGAATTTGAAAAATCTCAGCAAGAAGCCGTGAACCGTGCCGGACTATCCGATGTAAAATATTACGATACTGATGACCTGCACATCGTGAAAATGGATCTCGTTGTCGGTGATGTACTGGAGAAAAAAGTCCGGGAGGGATTCACCGGAGCATTTGATATTCTTGCGGATGCTTTCAGAAAGATTCACTCGGCGGATCCTGTGAGAATAAATATGCCAAGGCTCTCAGAGACCGCAGCAATAACCCTTTCACCCGAGGAGAAGGAATCTCTGCTCCCTTCAATCGACAGACTGTCCGCAAAATACAAGGAATGCATTTGTCATCTTGATATGCACTTCCTTAATATCATGATCACGGATGACAAATATAACTACACAATTATCGACTGGATGAATGCGAGAATCGCACCGCCTGTTTTCGACTATGCAAGAACTCACGTGATCCTTGAGGAATTTGCGAAAGACATTCTTCCATATTATGAATCCGTGATAACGCCTGACATGAACAAATTGGAATTATTACCGGAGGATTATGCGGAAGCAATCAAAATATGCTTCGCTCTCCGTCAACATGAGAAATAGAATCCGGAGGAATATTTATTATGCAGAAATTAACCAATCAGGAAAAGATGAAACCCTGGATGGGATTTGTCCTGTTCTTTGTGGGAGTCTTGTTCCTGCTTTTTGCGGGATCCTACATGCAATCTAACTGGGGAATTCCCGGACTGATCCTTACCGAGATCGGATTTTTGGCAATCTCGGTCATCTACTGCCTGATCCGTAAAGTCAGCCTCAAGGAAGTGTTTCCCATTAAGAAGATCACCGTACGTGATTTCTTCGGAACGATCTTCATGTTCGCGGGCGGATTCCTTCTCAATCTTGTCTGTGCGGGGATATCGATGTTTATCCTCGAGCTCCTCGGCAACAAAGATGCCTTATCAGAAGCGGCATCACTGAATGATTTCCTCTATGGAAATCAGATGCTCTACTTTCTCGTAGTACTTGTCGTTGCCGTAACTCCCGCAATCTGCGAAGAAGCCATCATGCGCGGCGCGATCCTCTCGAGTTTCAGAGGACTTAAGAGCGATAAGCTCATTATTTTCATCGTCGGCGTAATGTTCGGAATCCTCCATCTCTCACCTTTGAGATTCCTCAACACCGCATGCCTGGGAATGATCCTTGCTTACCTCATGGTAAAAAAGAACAACATTCTTCTCCCCATGCTCCTTCACTTCCTCAATAACTTTCTGTCATCCATCGTAGGTGCAGGTGCCGATGTCTCCGGTGAGCAGATCGATGCTGCAGTAAACAGCATCAGCACATCCATGACCCTCGGAGCGATGCTCACTGCAGGTTTCCTTTGTCCGCTGCTCCTTGTTATCGGTGCAAAACTTCTTGATAAAGAAGGTGTCAAAGGAAAACATTTTGCGATTGCCGGAATACTCTCCGCTCTTATGTTTGCTACCGGAATCGTGATCTTAGTTATTTCATCACTTAACGGATTATACAAGAATGCTCTTCTGAACTGGAACTACACCTATCAGGTTACTGAAGAGACCATGGAATGTGAGAACCTTGCCGAGGCGGGTATTGATATAACGGAGGAAAAAACCTACTCCATTATCGTCTCATCCACCGCTTCCAAAGCAGAGATCACTTTCACCATGGTTGATGAAGACGGAAATGAGATCATAAGCAAGTCCGGATCAGGAATGCTCGTGGTATCTGAAAACATTGAGCTTGCTCCCGGTCACTACGACCTGTACTTCACAGGCGGCGAAGACATGGTCGGCAAGATGTTCTCGTATCAGGTAATCGTGCAGTGAGCCACAGGGGACGTTTCATTTTGGCCCGGTGATTCTTTGGACCATAATGAAACGTCCCATGGCTCACATCTTTACTGTCTCGGTTGCGATCTTTTCCCTGAACCTCACATCATGTTCAACAAGCAGCATTGTCGGTTTAAATTCAAGAATAAGCTTTTCAATCTGCATCCTGGAGAAAACATCGATGTAGTTCAGCGGCTCATCCCAGATATATAAATGTGCGGGAGTAACAAGGCTCGATGCGATCAGTACTTTTTTCTTCTGGCCTTCCGAGAAGTCTTCCATGTTCTTCTCGAACTGTTCCCTGCCCATATCCATTCTCCTAAGCACCGCAAGGAAATGAGTTAGATTAAGCTTTTTCTCCTCACAATATTTCCGTAGTGTGCCTTTCAGGAAAGATGTATCCTGATTGATATATGAGATTACAAGTCCCGATGCAACATCCAGAGAACCTTCCGTCTTCGGAAGGTTCTTTTTAGCTTCTGCGGAAGAACCCAGAACACGGCTCAGTATTACATTGATAAGACTCGATTTGCCGCATCCGTTTTCACCCGCAAGCACAACCCTTTCACCGCGTGCGATCTTAAATCGTAAGCCTTCGAAAAGTGCCTCCTCCGCATCATCATACTTAAGTGAAAGATCTCTTGCTTCAACGAGCACTTCCTTATGAAAGCGAAGCGGGTCGAGTTTAAGAGTCACTTCTGATTCGATATCCCGAAGAAGTCCTTCCTTCTCTTCAATCTCGCGGTCGATCCTCTTTTCGAAATTCTTAACACGGGATTGCATCTTCTTGGTCTTGGCACCGATAAAGCTCCTTGAAGAAATGCTTCTGTCATTTTCCTTGATTGGATCAAAACCGATCTTCGTGTTTTCGTTAACGGTCGCCCACCTGTCAGCTCTGTCTGCAGCCGCTTTAAGCTTTCCTATTTCTTTCAGATGTTTTTCATTTTCTGCTTTTGCAAACGCATCACTCTTTTCTTTGTTTTCCCACCATGAAGAAAAGTTGCCCGCCTGTACTTCTATAGTCTTCCTGTTCAGGACAAGTACATGGTCACAGACAGCATCAAGCAGATCTCTGTCATGAGAAACCAGTACAAAACCCTTCTTGCCGGACAGATATTTCTTGACGCTTTCCCTCGCCGCAGGATCGAGATGATTTGTCGGCTCATCTATCAGTAGGAATTCATTCTCCCCTGCAAAAAGCGCGGCAAGCATCACTCTTGTCCTCTCACCGTGACTGAGACTTCCGAAAGGTCTGTACAGGCATTCCGCATCCATCTCGATCTGATTCATCTGAACGTTAACCTGCCATGATTCGATCTGAGGTTTCCAAACAGATATCAGCTCATCCGCAGTCTTATCAAGATCAGCCTCACTTACTTCATACGGGAAATAATCAAACCGGACATTTGTTGTAATACTCCCCTCGTACTCATATCTTCCCATGAACAGGTTAAGCAGAGTCGTTTTACCCTTGCCGTTTCTCCCGATCATTCCAAGTTTCCAATCGGTATCAATATTAAAATTCACATTTTCAAGAACGTTATCTGCGTTCGATTCATATGAAAATGTAAGATCACTTACTCTTATCTGTGCCATGACGATCACCTCACCTTCAAGGCCAATAAAAAAATCTGCTTCTCACCGAAGCAGATTTACGTATCATGATCCGTAACGCACAAAAAGTGCACAGGTAAATATTTACCGGCTCACAGATGAATACGATAATCCAATTCGGCATATACAAACAGACCCTTTCAGGCCACATCTCATTTGCATTTACCAAATCGATTATCTATGCATCTTCTCACCTTACGCAGTAGCGCCTTTCTTTTAACTAAAGCTACAGTAACACGAAAAATTAATGCAGTCAACAGGAGACAAAAGAACCGTCCCTCTGTCGTCTCAACCCTTATACTTCTTCAGCGCCTCATCCATCTTCTTATTCTCCGCCTTCTCCTTCAACCTGCTGAAGCATACTCCCGCAAGCGAGCAAATGGCGAATGACACAAAGAATCCGACCCATGCCATTGCATCATAGACCGGAAACCACTTGAACGCCAGGACGAAAATAACGATTGCGCAGGTTACCGATACAAACATCAGGATTATCCTGATCGCAATGGACATACTCTTGATCACTCTGTCTGTAAGAAATAAAGTCTGCACTATGATCACGATGACAGACAGAACAAAGAGCTGAAGTATGGTGCTCATTGCAAGACCCTTCGCCCCAAGAGAAAAGAGTGTGGACATTTCCGAGGCATCATTCCCAACAGCCGAACCTATTATCACGTGGATCAGTATCACCACTCCGAATACAGTAAACACTTTAGATATATAATCAAAAATACTCTTGTTGTCTTCCATATCACTTAACTCCCAATCTCTTTCTCAGCTCATCCGAATACATTCTCGATACGACTATCTGCTCGTCGTTCAAAAGTGTTACACGTATCTTGCGATTAATGTCTGACCGCAGGCTCTTAACCTTTCGCAGGTTAAGGATGCTCTGCTTACTGATCCTGATGAAATCTTTCTCCGAAAGTTGCTGCTCGAATTCGTAGAGCTTAAGCGTAGATTCGTAGGTTTCTTTTTCCGTATATATAAATGTATTTCTCTCCACGGCTTCGATATACAGGATCTCTCCCACATCAAGAAGCACCGTCTCATCGCCATTCCTGACCGCGATCTGCATGTCCATCATCCGCATCAGTGAAATGATCTTCTCCACCTCCGGCGTGAGGCTCGGCACGTGGATATCAACACCTATATCTTCGTATTTTGAATCAACATCGATATTGATCTTCATGGAATTAATTACTCCAATCCCTTCTTGTGGTACGCCAGTGAAAATAAAACGATAAAGAGTGCAGCGTTAACTATAATGATCGCAGTACCCGATCTTCCAACCCCTTCACTTCCGTTTAATATTATACCATCCATCAGATTCATGATCTGTTTTGTATAAAAAATTTTTGAGATCCCGGCTACTGTATCGTTGAAGATTGAAATCATTGGAACGAATGAGAGCACCATCATGACAGGCATTACAAGAGATGTTGCGGCCATCTGATTCTTCGCAAAGATACCGATGCAAGAACCGACTATTATAGAGATCACAAACCCCACAGCCATAACTCCCAGGAATTTCGGAACATTCTCAGCAGGAATCCCGCTTGCCATAACCCCGGCTCCGATCATGCATATGCTCCATACATAAAGCCCTACTCCGATGATATACTCTGCAGGTTTTACGTTGGCCATCATAAGTACTCTGAGTGTATTTCTTTCTTTTTCCTCCGATATAATGGCAGCCGTCGATGTAAGAGGAGCCATTCCGATATACATAACGGAGAAAAGCCTTGTAAAGAAAAGCTCAGGCATGTCATTCATGGTAATCGTATTTTCCATGATGATCGTCATTAACGGGAAAAGAATAAATTGTATCAGGATTGTTTTGTTCTTGAAGGTATCCTTTATCTGTTTTCTTATCACTACGAAAATATTTCTCATCATCCTGCCTCCTGAAGTCCTCTGCCGGTAAGTTCCAAGAACACTGTCTCCAGTGTGGGTTCCGTGGAATGTATTGTTTCAAGTCTTCCTTCAAGTAAAAGATCGCTAATCCTTGTTGCCGATTCTCCACCCGCGCTGAGTTCCATATCACTTCCGTCGGTCAGATGTATCCTGATCTTCTTAAGCCTGTTGTATCTTCTGCAGATATCTTCGGGCTTTCCTCTTTCCACGATCTTGCCTTCGTTCAAAAGAAAGATTTCATCACAGAGTTTCGACGCTTCCTCCATGTTGTGGGTGGTAAGGAAGATCGTGCAGCCTTCGGCCTTCTTATCCATGATGATCTTATGGACAGATTTCATTGACTGTGGATCAAGACCGGATGTGGGTTCATCCAAAAATATGATCTCAGGCTTTTGGATAAATGCCCTGGCAAGCCGAAGTCTGGCTTTCATTCCTTTTGACAGAGCTGATGCCGGTTTTCTCTTAGCATCACCCAGTCCGATATCATCAAGTGCCTTACTTACGGTTTCTTTTTTCACTCCGTATATATCCGCATATATCATCAGATTATCCATACAGGAAAATCTTTCATATACTCCGAAGTTATCCATCATGATCCCGAACTTCTTCTTATCTTCTCCCGTAAGATTCTTTACATCCTTACCGAAAACCGTAACACTCCCGGATGTTGCATCAAGCTGACCTGTCAGAATTTTAATCATTGTTGTTTTACCCGCACCTGACGGTCCGAGCAATCCGACGATACTGCCCTTTGCAATCGTCATGTCGATTCCCTTCAGAACTTTTTTATCCTCGAAGCTTTTACATAATCCTGTGCATGTGATCATATTGTTTACCTCCTGTCTGTAACTGCACAATAGCAGGAGGTTTTAGGTAAAACAATAGACCATGACATAAGTTGCCATGGCCATAACATAAGTTGCACAGATCCCGAAACAATGTGCTACTCATATCAGTGTAACATAATCGATATCAGGCTCTTCCGCTTTTTGTAATTCGGTAACTCTGCATACGGAGATATCCCTCTTCATTTCCTCGTCGTATTGAGTTCTCATGATTCCGTTTATTTCCACCCACTCCCTGTTTTCCAATTCGTATGCCTTGGGATATCCGCATATGATCCCGGTAAAGGACATATCGGCAGCGCAACAGGTCATGATCTGCCTTCCTGCAATGAATTCCAGATCTCCTCCATCCAGCATCTTATAGACAGATGCTTTAAAGTGTACCTTCTTTCCCTCATATGCCTCGGGCCTAGCCAACGAATCCATACTCAATACGGCGAAATCCGTATCACTCAAATCCAGTTCATCGCAGTTGATATCATATGGCAGGTTTTCCTCCGGATCCAATATGATGTCTCCGTCTTTTCCTCTGAAAACAAATGCAGCGGAGGCGTTGATGGCATTGATGTTTCTGGCGTACGATGCGAGTTTATCCCTGACTTCATCTGCTTTGTAGAAAACCACCAAAGCAGCATTTCGTACCTGTTCGGCTACGAGAGAACGCATATTGTCCGAATACAGTTTAAAAGTTGTTGCATCAAAGACGGATACTTCTGTCGGATCATCCCAATACCAGGGGAATTTCAGTTTTTTCCTGTCCCACATTCCGTTGAATTCCACTATCACTCTCTCCGGCCTGTATTTCTTTTCTATGGAAGAGATTATTTCTTCATTAAAATCCTCTTCATTTTCGATCACTTCCACAAATGTATTCAACGCTTCGAGTTCTTTCCTGTTATATTCTCTCTCCCCTTCTTCACACAATAATATCAGAGTCTTTCCGGATATCCGGAAAGACTCTTTGTTAATTAAATCTATGATAAATGATGTTTTTCCTGCTTCCAGGAATCCGTTTACAAAATATACCGCTTCCATTATCAGCCGGCCTCCTCTATGCATTCATACAAGAGTCTAACGATTTCTGATTTCTCATACCCTTTGCCGATAAACACCACCTGATTACATCTGTCTCCGTAGGTCTCATCCCAATCATCCTTAAGATCCGGGAAATCACTGACCACTTTATCCAGTTCCTCATCGGGCCACGCGGATACCCACTCCGTAAGCTCTGTGATAGATGCATTTCTTCCGGCCTGTTCAAACAACTGTATGTGCTTCCAATCATCGGAGAACCATATATAACCTTTGGATCGGATAAGTGCTTCCGGATATTCCTCTACCAGTTTGTTGAACGCGTCACGGTTGAAAGGTTTCCTTTCTTCAAATACAAAAGATGAAATACCATACTCATCAACACATGCTTTTTCATCATCATGCTCACAATTGTTCAATGCTCTTTGTACCGCACTGTATGCTTCAACTTCATCAAAGTCAAAATCTTCTCTGTTCAAAAGAACATCAAGATCTACCTGACCGTTCACACACTCTATCATTTCGGCTTCCTGCTGAAGGGAACGAAGTCCGGTTTTCACTTCATCAAGCTGCTCCTGAGTAAGAAGATCTGTTTTATTAAGGATCATCAAATTGCAAAATTCTATCTGATCGATTATGAGATTGATCACATCTCCGTCCTCAGTATCTTCCTCAGCCGTAAGAGTATGAAGAAACTCCCTGTAGATCCTGTCCACATCAACAACCGACACAACAGTTTTGAGGTATCCTCGCGTATCCTCTGCCATAGCTTCATAATTAAGAAATGCTCCTGCTATGGAAGAAGGTTCACTGATTCCGGATGCTTCTACAAATATGGCTTCGATGCTCTTGTCGCTAAGCAGCCTCTCAATTTCAGCCATAAATTCATCACGAAGGGTGCAGCATATGCAACCGTTCTGCATCTCCACCATTTCCAGCTGAGCCACCTGATTTCCTGTTTTATTCAGGATCGAAGCATCTATATTGATGCTTCCCATATCATTTACAATCAGTGCTATCTTACGCTTTTCCTGCTTTAAAATATTCTGCATAAGCGTTGTTTTTCCGGATCCGAGGTATCCGGTAATCACTACTATAGGTACTTCTCTTTTAGACATATGATTATCTCCACAATAAAAAACAAAAATGCAACACGGTTGCATATTATACTCCGGTTGCATCTTTGTCAATATGATTTGCAAATTTGTTGCATTTTTTATTTTTTTCGCATACGCCTGCACTTACTGCATTTTCCGAGAATAACGGTTTGTGAAGAATCGATGTAAAGCCCATATTCCTTCTGCATATCATCGGAGAAAGACTTCACAAATGATTTATCCAGATGAAACACCTTACCGCAAACGATGCATTTTGCATGCATATGCTCGCTGCAGTGTTCATGATCCGCGGAGTATTGATAACTCCATGCATCCTGATTAGGCTCCTTGAATCTGAGAAGTTCACCGCTTTCACAGAGACGATCCAGATTACGATACACGGTTGTCCGGTTCATTTCCACATTATCACGACATACGGCATCATAGATCTCTTTGGCGGTAATCCTCTGCTCCGCGTGATCCTTTAAGAATGAAATGATCTCTTCTCTTGCTTTTGTCTTATATGGATTCTTCATTGGGCTTCACCGTGAGTCACTCATAATAACCTATCTCAGTTGCCAGTTCTCTTATATCTTTCTTGTCATCCGAACCGCCCATTATTACAAGGTACGTATTGTCAACGCGGATCATCAATCTATAGATCAAGTCGTCTTCCGCTTCTACTACGCTGTAATTTCCGTCAGTCATTCTTGAAACGGTACCGGCACTTTTCACTTCATTTTCAAATTCATAATCGCATGCTTCCGAATCTGTTTTGAAATCCCAGAATACAATTTTCCAGTCACAGGTCAATAACGTATCGAGCTTTTCGGTTCCCTCGATCTCTCTTACTTCCCTGCATGTATCATCGTAATAACCATGATCCTCAAGAATTCCGACAACCGTCTGCACATCCGTAGCCTTATACTTGCTTCCGCATCCGCAGAGCATGGACAGTGTCATAACACATACAACCAGTAACGAACAGAATCTTTTCATTTCATACCTCCGTGACTCACATATCCTTATGATAAACTGCTCTTTCGCCGCCTACATACTTGGGTCTGTGACGGGCAGCCAGTACAAATGCTTCCCCGATATGTCTCTGCTCAAGTCTCAAAGGTACAACAACCGGGTGAATGTGCATTCCGATCATCACTCCGCCGATATCCATTCCCGCATCGGCTTTCTGTCCGATGTTTTCTACAACAACGGGATCCGGCAGACTTCCGTAATGCTTGACCGCAAATGCGCCACCTGCATGAGGCTGTGGAATTACGTTGACCTCTTCGAATCCGTACTTTTCGGCAACACTTCTGTCACATACAATGGCGCGGTTCAAATGTTCACAGCACTGAACCACAAGGTCGATCTTCCTGTCAGCCATTGCTTTTGAAATCGCACCATATACGGTCTCAACAACCTGATCCGTCTCTCCGTCCGCGGATGTTCCCATAGTGTTTCCGATAATCTCACTTGATGAGCATCCGACCACAAACAGATCGCCCTCTTTAAGATTGGTCTTCTCAAAAATCTCTTTCAGTACTTTTTCAATATCATCCTTAACCATTTTCTACTCCCTGTATTCCCAATATCCTAAATCATTGATTATCACCGAACCGTCTTCACTTCCGTCAAAATAAATCCTTATGGAGGTTACTTTGGTGAAATCAAAATTTTCACTGTCTTCAAACATCTCCGGTGTCACCGTCACCGTCTGTAGCTGATGCTTATATTCATATGAATTAAAGATCACATCCTGTCTGTAGAGCTGAACCGCAAGTGTATGATATACAAACTCGGGATTTTCTGTCTTGACGGTATTACCCATCAGATCTCTAAGTTCGATGGTATACCCCAGTCCTTCACCGATCTCCTCGGTATCTTCACTCATATCTGCTATACCGAAAGAAAGACAACCGCTTAAGATATTAACCTTGGGGAATTCAATTCTGACAACAGGTTCGTTTTCTTCTTTCCATCTGCAGAAAAGGGTATAATCTTCGCCTTCGACTCCTCTGCCTCTGTCATACTCTTCAAGAGTCCAGGTTCCGATCCCGTAACATGATACGTTCACTCCTCCATCATATTTGCTGATATTGGTAGAATCCTGAAAATCACAGATACCTACATAATCGGAGTCACGGTAATTGGTTATATAAACCGTATCGGGCAGATAACTTGTATAGGCCGAATAATCCGACAAAAGAGAAGCATATGTATCATCAATGTCCAGTGTAGTATCGAGGAATGTTCTGATATACGCTTTGGCAATGAGCTTCTGATCCGCTTCGTCAAGGAAGTTATATGTATTAAGGTAGCAGTTGGTAACAGCTTCCATATCATATCTGCCCCATCTGCTGTTGAACTGTCCGTGATTCGCTCCGAGTATGTAAACAGAAGATTTTAAATTAAACTCTTCACTGTCTTCGGTAAACGTTACATTATTATACTGCTTCTCCCCGCACATACTGCTTACATCCTGATCGTTCGATCCGTGAATAAGCAGATAGTTAACATCGGAGATCTCAACCGGATGACCAACCGGCATATACTGATCCACTACCGGAGCAATGGCAACTATCGAAGTAATGTTAAAGTGATAATCAAACTTTATATTACCGTCTTCAGGATAAACCGTCATATCATTAAACAGATATGCGGTAGCAACCATCTCACCGCCTCTGGAATGACCTCCGATGACGATACGTTCTTCATCTATCAGATCATGAATCTTACTCTCTTCATCCTCGTTAAGTTCAAGAATCCGCTTCATGTTGTCGAGAAGAAGGATCGCGCGCTTATCATTTCCTTCGCCCGTCGCATTGATTATATTTTCATCTACGGAGATGACCACATAACCGTTGGAAGCCAGATACTCTCCCAGGTAATCATATCCGAGATATGAAGGCACGGAGGAATCATGATTTCCGTGAACCATAAAAAACACAGGACAATTCTTCTCTCCCTCCGGATACCAGATCTGTCCTTTTACGGGAACCTTATCAAACTCATATCCGTGAAATGAATCGAAAAGAGTATCAAATCCTCCTCTGTCTGCAACAGAATCAAATCTGGTGTAATCCAGAGTTTCCGTAACGATGTCATTATCTTCTTCAGGACCGTAGGAAAGTGTTGCAACAGTGCAAGGGCCGTTTTTCAGATACTCATCAAAACCGGAAACCTGCTCCGAACTATCATCACTGATTCCGGTATAAAATGCGATCCTGCTCTCTCCAAAGGTATCGCTTGCCAGAAAATAGCAGTAAGCGCCAACATATGCCGCCGAGATAACAAACGCAAGATATCCGAATACCTGTTTAAATCTGTGAGTTTTGATAAATGCCCAAAGAATTCTTCCGAGAACGTCAACGCTCAATACCAGCGCAAAGCTCATTAAAAACGCCTGCGGCATCAAATTCCCCTGAGTTCCGATGGAATTTTCCATCATAACGCAGATCAGTGCGCCCCAGAAATATACCTTGCACCTCTTGCTTCCGCCGACAATTAATTTAAGAAGAAAAGCTGAAATTTCGGCTATCACAAAAAACAGCACAGCGACAATTAAGTAATTCGCCCACTCGGGAGTTTTCCAATAAGTCGTGGATCCTATGACCCATCCGGTGAAAAGAATACCTAATGCAACCTCAAGTATCATCCCCCCCGGGCGTCCCGCCTTCATAAAATCTCTCGCCGGAGCGGTTTTCCTTTTGATAAAACCAAACGGCTTTTTTATCCCACTCCATAACTTCTTGAAAAACTTTTTCATGTGTCAACGACTCTCTTTCAATTTCTTAAATTCTTTTATCAGTTTTTCCGGGCTCTTATTACACTCGTCAAAGTATAAATGCTCGGTTTTCTCATAATTTTCTTTATATATGACTTCCAGGAATTTTACCTTGGTAGCATCCTGTTCACGGCGAAGGGGATTCTTTCCTTTTCTGCCGAAGGCAAGCATGCCGCCCATAAGTCCGTCTGTCCAGTGTTTGGACTGCTTTTCGGTTTTATCCAAAGACTGTGCGGAATAATCAATCGAAGTTTTATACGGAGCATCAATTCTGATATCATCGATCTGATCAAACTCGATAACATAATGATCCTCAAATGTTCCGTCGAAATTATCTTCCGATATGAACAGATGACCCGCAGTCAGTCTGATGATAACCCTGCAATCGGGAATATTTTTATCCGTGGAATAGATCTTTGCAGTGAGCATTTCCACAACTCCTTCAGTCTTGTACATTTCCATATATTTACCCTCAATCAATCCCCATCAATATCTCTACTTTAACGGGGGCATTAACAAGTTCCGCAAATTTCGCTCCATCCTCCGGGCTTCCTACGATACTTCCGTAGTGTGTCGGGATCGCAATCTCAGGTTTGATCGTATTAACAAGCTCTGCGGCGGCCTTGGTATCCATGGTATAGAATCCGCCTATCGGAACAAGAGCGATATCACATTTAACCGCCAGCGCTTCCTTGGTAACATCCGTGTCACCTGCGACATAAACCCTCTTTCCATCAGCTTCGAAAATATAACCGACCCAGCCGGCAGATTTCATATGGAAAGGTTTCAGGGTGTTGTATGCCGGAATCGTCTCAAGGACTAATCCACTAATATCCTTAGTTTCTCCCTGAGCAATAGTTTCTGTCTTCCCCACGCTTTCTCTTACCTTATCGGTTTTATCCGCCATTTTCTCGGGAACTACCAATACTGTCTCCGCCTTGGCAACCGCAGCTATATCACTTGGAGAGAAATGATCGTAATGATCATGTGTTATCAGGATGTAATCCGCATCGTGAGGGGCTTGCTTCATTTCAAAAGGGTCGATATATATTACCTTACTGCCATTCTGAATCCTGATGCTGTTGTGGGTAAATACCTTAATATTTTCTACCATAATAGCCCCCTTATTCATATACGGAAAAAACAATATAACAGCCCGCGACTCCCAATTCAGGAACCACGGGCTTTATTATAGCATTTTTGAACTAGTGATTAAAGAAGAGCTACAAGTTATATGGGATAGTAGATTGTGGCTAAAATACCTCAATTCCCTCGAGATCAGGCCATATTTCATACCAATCTATACCCGCTTCGTCAGCTTTTTCTTGCATGTCCTTTGACACCCTCAAGTACTTAACGCCAACTACGCCAATAAAAGTAGAAGGCTCCATCAAAATTGGATCTGATATATCCTGATAAGAAATCGTATAGACACACATCTCTGAAAATTCAAGTACACTTTTCTCTTCATTATCCGATAATTCTATATAGTTCTGCATTGAACACGCCCCTCCGGATCCTCCGGGGATTTGAGAAGATAAACTAAACACTATGTGTTCAGCTTTCTCGACAGAAAGAGAGGCCACAGCATTCATATATAGAGTAATATTTTCTGGAGTAATGGATTCATATGGTGCATAGTACTCATAATTAATGGCGCCGTCATATTGTTGTTCCTTCCCAAGATAGCGAAAGGTATCACCAATAGAATCACAGATAAAAGTTGATAATTCGTCGTCCGGTTTTACCGCTTGATAACTATCAAATCCGCACCCACATAGCAAGAGCGCACCAATTACCATCAATAATATATTTTTTTTCACTATTTCGTCTCCAAAATGAGTCTTACTATATACTATCAATAATTACAATTTCCTCGAGATCAGGCCATATTTCGTACCAGTCGATTCCACTTTCTATGGATTTTTTCTGGAGCCAATCAGGAATTTCCGCATACTTTATATTTTCAAATGGTACGTATGTCTGCGGTTGATCAAACGGAGCCCACATATGATTACATCTAACTTCCATATAACAGAATCCACTTTGATCATAATCGTCATCGTCTGTATTAGCATAATTTCTCAGAGTAATTTTCGGCGTAATCGCTCCCGAAGGACTATCCGCAATCCATATTATAGTTTTGCAGTCAATCAAATCATAGTGAATATTTACCGAGTGAATCAGTTTTGCGACACTATCGGCATCATTTGTATTTAATTCAAATTTATAAAGAACAATTTCACTTCCTTCGGAATCCATATACAAATAATCATCACCAACATCCGACATTACTTTTTCCGAAAATTCATCATTGGATTCATACTCATCAATAACCTCATAACTCGGGTATAACCATTCAATATCCATAAGTTTGAATTTCCATACGCATATGATCACCATGCAAAGCACACCTAAAGATATTATGAATGCTCTGATTTCATTTTTCATACTGTTTCGCCTCGTATAATAAATCAAATGTCATATGTAACAATTGTTGTCGAAGCACTCAGATTCGCCGAATATTCGTCGTTTGGATCTTCATATACATACTCCCAAAGACAAAACTGTACCCCAAAAGGTCACTTAATCAATAGTGACATAATTTTGTTGATTTCATATTCAGTTCAAACTGATGAAAATACTATAGGGATGTGACCGGCATCCAAAAGAAAGCCTGTAACACAGGATAAATAAGCAGATCTTAGATTAGCAGAAAAAACTGTACCCTTTGGTTTTATCATATACATTCCCCTTATGATAAAACCCCCTATCGAAATACGCCTCTTTAAGAATATCACTTTCTGATCAATTTCTTCAATGACAGAATATTTAAGAATATATTAAAATGAGTCAGCAGGAACCGTCCCTACTGACTCATTTCTCTGTATTCCTCGAGAAGATCGTATATTCCGTCTTCGGATAACACGCCTCTTTTAAGATCCTTGGGGATGAGTCCCTCTTCATCTGCTTCGAAGTCTTTCTTCCACTCATAGCTAAGATAGTATTCTTCAAGCTCCCGAATCCATCCCTGAAGCTTTTTGGAGTTTCTCGCATCAGGGCAAGCCAGGGCTTCCTTCGCTTTATCCATTATCTTCTCGTACTTTGAGATCCTCTCGATCGAATATCCCGAATCCCACTGATATCTCTTAAGGTCTACCTTGCCGTCTTTTACTTCGATCCCTTCCTCCTCAAGAAGTTTTGCCTGTATTCCCGCTCCACCGAATGCAAATTCTCCCGACAGTTCTCCTTTTGAATTAACAACTCTGAAGCATGGAATGTTATCGGGATCCGGATTATTGTGAAGGGCATTTCCAACGGCGCGTGACATCTTCTTATTGCCTGCAACCTCCGCAATCTGGCCGTAGGTTGCGACTTTTCCGTAAGGGATCTTTTTAACGGCTTCGTAGATTTTTCTCGACGGGCTGTATGATACCAGGTCATAGCTTTCCGCGATCATCATCTTGATATCTTTATCGGGTATGCTGCCGTCTAAGATCACCGTATTCCAATTATCCTTATTCTGGTGATAACCGGGCATTACCGACTTATATCTATCCCGCCAAAAGAAAGCCTTCTCCGGACCCACCTTTACATTGAGATTGATGAAGCCGTCTTTTTCGTATGTCCATAGGAACGCTTTCTTATTGCCCTTATATCTTACAAGCTGCCAGTTATCATCATGAAAAGGAGCATCCTGATATGCTCCTTCAAAAGACAGTCCGTATTTTAATGCCTCTTCACGAGTTTTCATATCTTTACTTCCATTGACTCTTATTTATTTAACTCTTGAATCTCTTTAAGAAGTTCCTGCTGCTTCTTGGCATCTTTCCACAGTCCGTAATAATACAAAGCAGCTCCTATTACATAAGGAATGGTAAAGGATCTGAAAAGTTCAAACCATCCCTTTGGGGTCACCGGGCCAAAAAAGCATGTTCCGATAAGAACTGCGATCACGCACAGTACACAAGCCACTATGTACTGAATAACGATCATCGCAAGAGGGCTGAGCTTTTCGAAGAACTTATGAATAGACAACACAAACACCGCAATATTACAGAAGATAAACATCATGACAACGTTAACGTTATTTGTTTCCGTTCCTGCGATCATGTTTATGATTGCACCAACGACGGAGATTATCGTATAGGAACAGCACAGTTCCAACAGATAAGACTTTATAAAATCTTTCATCACGACATCCTCCTCATTTTCTGCAGATACTCGGTAAAACTCTTTTTATAGCTTCTGTTGATACATATCCTCTCACCGTTATCAAAGGAAACATATACCTTCATGTTGATGTCGGGCTTGAGTTGTTTGATCTTATATATATTTACGAGATTGGATTTGGATATCCTCACGAATCCGTATGGTGTTAACTGTTCTTCCACAGATGAAAGTGTGGTCATCAGTCTGTACACACCTTTTTCGGTATAAGCAAAAAGCTTTCTTTCCACATGGTCGAAATAATAAATTTCCCCCGGATTGAGGAAAATTTCTTCTCCGTCGTCCAGGTCTTCATCGGCAGGCCGCCCATGCAAGGACGGCCTTTCCGATTTGATCGTATCAATAACCTGCTTAATGACAGGTCTGACTTCACTGCAATATATGTCTATGTGCTCGTCTGTAATCTTCTTATCTTCAAAAAGGTTGATCTTCATCTAATCCTATTACAATCCGTAGGATCCGAGGAAATCCATAACTCCGTCCATATATCCTTCGGGATCGTCGATAACTCCTTCAATATGTGCACTGTCTACGCTCATAATGGTCTTCTCGTCAGTGCCGACATTATTGTACACTTCCTGAACCTTCTCGGGAAGACATGTTTCATCTTTTTCCGAAACGACGACCATGGTAGGAAGCATATCATTAGCTACAGCCGCAACGGTATCTCCGTCAGCAAAATCAACATGATAGATAAGCTTGGTCGCAATCTTTCCTACGAAGATCATATAATTGACAGATGAGGTATAAAAATCCTCTTCATTATCACTCTCTGCGAAAACGCTTCGGATCATGTACTCCATATCGGGAACAGGAGAATCGCAGATGACTGCATCTGCTGCATTTACCTCTCCGGGAACTACATTTGAAGCGTAGATTGCTACAGTCTGTCCACCCATTGACTGTCCGTGTACGATAACCTTATCAGCGCCGAGTTCTTCCCTTGCATATGCAACCATTGCAGCTACGTCCAATGATTCGTGTATTCCGAATGTTACTTTTCTATCCTGATTATCTCCGCATCCTCTCTGATCGATTGAGATAACATTGTATCCTCTCATAAGATACTGCTCGGCAAGAGGGTATACACTTACCCTGTCTCCGCCTGCGCCGTGAACGAGTATCACAATCTCACCATTATCTCCATCTGCATTAAAGTAGGTTCCGGGAACTACATTACCGTCTTCAGCTACCGCACTGACTTCAATTCCGGTATATTCAGAATAAAATCCGTCGAGATCATATCCCCAGCCTTCTTTAAGCTGTCTCACGCTGGCGCCCTTAGTATCTGTTCCGTCGTTCTGATACATAATTCCGTCCGCAACCATCTTACCGATCACTCCCGAAGCGATGAGTCCGAGAACCGTAAGTACGATGATCACTGCCACAACAATCTTTAAAGCTTTCTTTTTCATAATGTTTATCTCCTTTTGTTTTCCTTGATGAGCATACTTTATCAAAGAAAAATGCAACCTGTGGGCAAATACGCACAAGTTGCATTTTGGGATGTATATGTTGCATGTGACATTAGGTCTGCGCTATTGTCACATATCACTTATTACGAATAACCGCCATGGGGACACCTGCAGCTACGGCCACAAATACAGGAATACAAGCAAACACAGGCCATATCACGAACTTATAGGTAAACATTATCATTCCTCCGGCGATCAGGTTGACGATCAGGTAATTAAGGAGCATTCCGACGGTAAGAACCAGTGAAAATGTCAGAATGATGTGGATAAGTCCCTCCCCGATAAGCATGCTCTTCTGCTGCTTTCGGGTCATACCGATTGCCCTTAAGACCTCAAGTTCCTTCTTGCGCTCATGGATTGAAGTATAGGTAAGGTTTACGAAATTCAGTATTCCGATAAGAGCAAGGATAAGGCTTAATGCTCCTCCTACGATTAAGAATACATTCACCATATCCTCAAAATCCTCGAGATATGTTTCTCTGGATTCATAGGCAAGTCCGGGATTAGTCACTGAGCAGTACTCGTCTACAAATTCTTCCGCAGCCTGATATGCTCCTTCTTCAACGTCGAAGAACAATTTCATTGCTCCGTCGGTAGAAGCGTGTCTGAGATATTCATCGGCAGGAAGTGTAAAATACACATCCATTCCGTGACTGTGCTGAGGTCCCATTGAGTAAGCCAGATCCCCGATGGCCATAACCTCATATTCCTCACAGGTTCCGTCTTCAAAATATACATTCACTTTGTCTCCGATCCGGTAGACCGCATATTCCGAATCATCATGTCCGCTCTGAACCGAAGCGGATGCAATCACATATTTACCTGTAGAAAACTTCTCCCAGTTAAGGTCCCCTGAATCAATGTCCATGTTATCGAAGACTAATTCATCTGCTCCGTATACATGAGAACCCATGACCTTATCGTCATAAACCCATTTGTCATATGACTCTCTTGCTTCATCATTATATACAAACCAATCCAAATGGGCTTCATATAATGCGACCATTCTGTCATATGCATCTCCTTCTACATGCTGAAGGGATTCCATCATATATGATGCTCCGATATCGGTAATTCCCGGAATAGAAGAAAGTGTTTCGATATCTGCCTGAGAGACCCCGTCATATACCTCATTTGCATAGTTTCTGTTCATGAGGGAGCCTTCGGAAACAGTAAAATCGGATGCAGCAAAATTACTTATATATTTGTTTTTGTCGAAGCTCCTGGTGATGGATACCGTAACATTTATCATCAGGATGCTCAGAGACAGTGAAAGAACAACAACAAATGATTTCTTCTTGTTTCTTTTCAGATTCTCTCTTGCCATGGAAAAAGGAGTTACTTTGCTTATCTTCTTTTTCTTAGACAGATTTGCTCCGGTATATTCGCTGTATCTTACCGCCTCAACAGGAGAGATCTTCTTTACTACTTTACAGGGCTTGATACAGCTGATCCTGATCGTGATCCAGGAAAAAAGTGCGCTCAGCACAAATATCAATATACTGGGATGGATTTCACAGGAAACGTCAAGCATATTTTCCGTGATGACGGGGAGCAAAACAACCGATACGAGATACCCGAATACCATTCCGACAGGTATTCCAATCACCGCAAGGAGGACAGCCTGCCTTACGATAAGCCTCTTAAGCTGCTTATTTGTAGTTCCGACAGTCTTTAATAATCCGTAATATCTTATATCCGAAGAGACCGCAATGCAGAAGATATTATAGATGATCAGATATCCGGATCCCATAATAAGAATCAGGATGAATGCTATCATAATAATCGAAGTAGGATCTGTTTTTGCGGTAGCATATGCCCAGTTGATTCCGTCATTAACATCGGGGCCGAATCCAAGTCTTTCCTTCAAATTTTCCATCTGTCCTTCCAGATTATATTTTGAGGGGAAGTTGAAATCAGGATTAATGGCGCCGGTATAGGTCTCATTCATCAAATGGGCCTTCTTATCTTCCGCATCCTTCCAGACGGGAGCATATGTCTCCTGGAACTGCTTTGAAACATAGATCTGATTTGCAAGTGTTGCCGCAGGCTTTTCCCAGTAGCCGCTCAACACAAAATCAAATTCTCGGACCGTCTCTCCGTCATATATGATCAAATGAAGTGTTTCGCCCAATTCATACGGAAGGCCGAAATCATCAAGCACCTCAGTACAGGTCGCTATTTCATACATATCCTCCGGAAGCCTTCCCACTTCGGGATAACTGAATGAGGTTTTGGCGCACTCATCGGTTGTATATCTGATCTCTGTATAATCCTCATACAGTTCATCGTTCAAAAGCGACCCGACAATTACGTTATAGGAAAGGTCTCTGATCCCGGAATCCGTTTTGAGAATTTCGTATTCTTCTTCGGTCAAGAACTTAAATCCCGCATGGCTGGTAGTTCCTACCTGAAGTAAAGTGCTCTGTTCTATGGACTCTATTATGCTTCCGGATACAGTGAACAAAGTGGTAAGCATCATTGTTGAAAGAATGATGGCAAAGGCAAGGATCACGTTTCTTCTTACATTTGCATATATACTTTTCTTGCACAGATTATCTATGCACTTTTTATTCTTAACATTACGCATTTGCTGCACCGTCCTTTGTGATCACATGTCCGTCTTCGATACGTATGATCCTGTTCGTCATCTGAGCGATCTCTTCATTATGCGTGATCATGATCATGGTCTGATTAAACTTAGCTCCTGTAGTTTTAAGAAGTCCCAGAACGTCCTGACTTGTTTTTGAATCAAGATTTCCTGTGGGCTCATCTGCGAGTATGAATGAGGGTTTTGTTGCAAGTGCTCTTGCTATGGCAACTCTCTGCTGCTGTCCGCCGGAGAGCTGATTGGGCATGCTGTTTACCTTCTCGCTAAGTCCTAAGATATCAATGATCTCTTTAACGTATTCTTCATCAACTTCGTTTCCATCCAGCTGTATCGGAAGAACAACATTTTCATATACATTCAGGACCGGCACCAGATTATAAGCCTGGAATACAAATCCTATCTTTCTCCTACGGAAGATCGTAAGTTCCTCATCCTTAAGTGAGAAGATATCCTTACCGTCTACGAACACCTTTCCGTCCGTGGGGCGGTCGAGACCACCAAGCATGTTAAGAAGTGTTGACTTACCGCTTCCGCTGGTTCCGACGATTGCCACAAACTCGCCCTGAGCTACACTGATGTTAACTCCGTCTATTGCCTTAACAGGTGAAGCACCCTGCTCGTAATATTTTTTCAAATTCTCAGTTCTTAAGATTTCCATTTCTTACCTCCATAAAAATATGCTAAGCACCTTTGATGTACTTAGCATATCAATACAATCTAACCAGATAATTTCTGAAATATTACAGTTTTGACACATTTGGGAAAAAGAGTTCGAAAGTGCTTCCTTTGCCGGGCGTAGACTTAACCTTTATATATCCGCCCTGCTCTTCCACAATCTGCCTTGCAAGATACAGGCCTACGCCTATTCCCTCATTATCCCTGACTTCACGGCTTCTATAAAATCTGCCGAAGAGCTTGGGAATTTCCTCTTCCTCTATCCCAATTCCATGGTCCTCCACGCTTATACAGGAGAACATTTCAAAAGTATTAATCTTCAGATTTATACTTGTTCCCTCGCCCGAATACTTAATGGCATTATCAATTATGTTGAAGACAGCCTCTGCGGTCCACTTAAGATCCAGATTTGCCTTCGCATCAGCATCTTCATGCAGAACAAGTTCTATGATCTTAAGCTTTGCCTTGGGAAGAGCCTGATCATATGCCCTTTTCAAAACGCTCATAAGAGTGTTTTCTTCCGGCTGAAGTCTGAAGATACCCGTTTCAAGTCTCGACATCTTAACCAGTGCGGTTATGAGTTCTTCAAGTTTCTTACTCTGCGAATGAATCTCGTCCGCATACTCTTTCAACTCACCGTCCGCCTTTTCGCCAAGAAGTTCCGAATACATCATTATATTGGTAAGAGGAGTCTTGGTCTGATGAGAGATGTTGGTGATGAGTTCTTCGATGTTTTCTTTTTCCTCGCGAAGTTTTTTCTCCGAAATTGATGAGGTTGTAAGAAAGCGCATAAGCTTACTCTGCAATTTGGAAAGTTCACTCTCATCAAAGCTGCTTTCCGCAAATTCTCCGCTTATGGCATCGTCGAGCATTTTATTCAGGAGTTTGTATTCCGTGGATTTAAACATATCACTGCTCCTGCTTAAATACGTAGCCTATACCGTAGACAGTGTGGATAAGCTTCTCACCTTTGTCTTCTATCTTATTACGAAGTCTCTTTACAGAAACGGTAAGCGCATTCTCATCAACGAACTGGTCGTTCTGCCATACATATTCGATGAGCTTATCTCTGGAAAGAGTCGTGCCTTCATTTTCGGTAAAGCATCTGAGAAGTCTGATCTCTGTCTTACTCAGTTCGATCTCTTTTCCGTTTTTAAGGAATCTGAGTCCGTCGAAATCAAGACTGAGGCCGTGCTTATCGTATGCATAAGAACTTCCGCTCCGGCCTATAAGCTTCTCAACTCTCAGTCTGAGTGCCATTAACGAAAAGGGCTTTGTTACATAGTCATCTGCTCCGAGTGAAAGCCCCGTTACCTCATCAAGTTCAGTATCATTGGCGGTAAGCATCAGAACGGGAACCTGTGATGACTTTCTGAATTCCCTTAAAAAATCAAAACCGTTACCGTCCGGGAGATTGACATCAAGTATTATAAGATCTGCTTTTTCCGGTTCCTTAACATTTTTCAGACACAGGAAAGGAGAAAACTCATACAGCTCGCTTCCGAGTGATAGCTGTATTCCGTGATTGATGGATGGATCGTCTTCTATTATGTAAATTCTTTTTTTCATACCCGCTATTATAGCACAAGGAGTGAGCCCGGGACAAAGATCGTCACCGGGCTCTGTAGTGAGGAAATATTGAGAAATGCTTACTTGTAATAATCGGGATTTACATCTTTATCAAGATGTCCGAGAATGGGATATTTTGCCTTCTGCTCGGCAAGTCTGACAGGGAGAGTAAGATCTCTGAATTCGGTAGGTTCTATATACCACACACCTGCAAGATCATTCTCCGGATTTCTTTCGAGTGCGGAGACATAGGCCTTTTCGTAGACAGGTCCCTCGATAAGAACTCTTCTCGGAATTCCCTTTATCTGGTATTCGGTTGCTCCGGGTCCGTGGAATACCGCAGCAACCTCCTTATCAAACCACAGACTGTAAGTGAGATTCTTATTTGTCTGTGATGTTTCAAGCAATTCATTTACAACAAGCAATCCGTCTTCATAATGAAGGGATCCTTTAAAGGCGACATTCACCCTTCCGTCCTTATCGACGGTTGCAAGAACCTTTTGGGTTTCTTTTCCGTTGATTACGTCTATTACTTCCTGTGTAAGTGTTACGCTCATATTATCCCCCTTACCAATATATTCTTCCGATATCCGTATTGGGATGATTGCCGCATCTTCTGTAATCATCGAAATAGGATTTAAGGTTATATTTTACATTTATCTCGTTAAGTCCCTTGGCAAGAGCGATATAATAATCCAGCGAAGGAACGACCTGATTATGGAATATTCCGCAGACGCCCCATACTATGTATGCGATGGATACACCATGCTTTGCAAAATCTTCAGCCTCCGCAAGATACTTCTCCAGTGCTTCTTCCTCAGTCTTAAAACCGTTAGGCTGAGCAAGTTCTACGCCGCCGACGATTCCGGAGTTAACATTTCCCTCTCCGAATATTTCAACCGCATCGAAAATCCTCTTTTTCCACTCATCATATCCGATGTGTGCCGCTTTTCCGGGGCAGATCCACTCAAACAGCTCCTTATTCATAACCTCGATGTCCGAAGTGTATCCGATGATACCGGTTGCTTCCTTGAGTCTCTTCAGCTGTTCTTTATCATATGCAGATGCAATGAGCTGTACTTTAAGATCATTGGTCTTGAAGATAGGTTTGATCTTCTCAAAAGCCTTGATGATCTCATCAACCTCATCGTCAAATACCTTCTCTCCCGTAAGGATAGATCCGGTAGTGACCATGATCATTGCGAAGCGTCCCTTTTGCTTAACGGCTTCGGCTACTGCTTCCGCAACTTCATCGTAATCGAAAAGATCGGGGATACCCTTCTTAACAGAATCGATTCCGTTTATTCCTACGTTGCAGTACTTGCATCCCTCACCGGGTTTATCCCAGAAATGGCATACACGGCTGATGGCGACATTGAGTCTCTGGGGTCTTACATTGACAACCTCGCCCATTGGAGTGCCCTTGCTTGTTTTCTTTTTATAGAAATCCGGTTCACGCCAGAACTCTACCTCCTCATATACCTTACCGTTATCGGTCAGGACAAATTTTCCTTCTATATCATCGATCACATAAGGATCTCTGATCCCGTAATTGGTATAGTATCCTCCCACAAGAGAAGTTCCGTCTCTGAAAACAAGTCCGATAGGGATCTTGTTTTCTCCTTCCTTCTTACCAAAGATCGTATCTGCCTGGCTCTGATAATCTCCCTTGTTAAAAAGCACCTGTGCCTTCTCACTTAAGATGTATCCTCTCCTGTGAACATCCGTCTTTAAAATAACGATCTTAGGGATCTCAGGATACTTTGCAAATACTTCCTCTATGGAAAGTTCCTTTTCCCTCCAGTTCTGTATTTTGGTTTCCATTTCAACCTCCGTTTATTAAATCGCGTAATCGATCTCGTGCTCGCTCTCTTCAAAGAATTCTTTGTAAATCTCTTTGGTATAATATGCGAAATCTTTAGAACCTCTTATCTTGGGATAAGCAAGATCTATGTTTAATATCTTCTTGATCCGTCCGGGCCTCTCGGATAGTATTACAACTTTATTGCTCAGATAGACCGCTTCTTCGATATCATGTGTGACCAGGATCATCGTCTTGTTTTCCTGTTTCCAGATCTTAAGTATCTCGCGTTGCATATTGATCCTTGTAAGTGCATCAAGTGCACCGAAGGGCTCATCAAGAAGCAGTATATTTGGATCGGATATGAGAGCTCTTGCAATACTTACTCTCTGCTGCATTCCTCCCGAGAGCTGCTTGGGGAGTGCATTTTCAAATCCGTTAAGTCCGACCATGTTGATGTATTTTTTGATCAGCTCATCTCTTTCGGACTTTGGAACACTTTTATCAAGCCCGAATCCGATATTCTTATATACATTTCTCCAGGGAAGCAGTCTGGCTTCCTGAAATGCCATCTTGCATTCGGTTGCAGGTCCGTTTACCGCTTCGCCATTTATCAGTATTTCTCCCTCGGTTATGGTTTCCAGTCCGGCGATCATCTTAAGAAGCGTACTTTTGCCGCATCCGGAGGAGCCTACTATCGATACAAATTCTCCTTCCTGCACATCGAAATTTATCTCATTAAGGATCTCTTTGGTTTCGCCGTTTATGGTGAATTTTTTATCCACATTTTTTATCTGTACTATTGTTCCCATAAGCGTCACCTGTACCTGAATAAATATTTCTGAAGTTTCAGAACAAGGAGATCAACCACCAGTCCGAACAGTCCGATCTCTATGATCCCCACAAACAGGATTCCCGGCATTGCCATATTTCTCGCGTACATTATCCTGTAGCCGACACCTGCGGATGCTGCGATCATTTCCGCGGTGATAACAAAGCCGATGGATGATGTGATTCCGATCCTTAGTCCCGTGTATATGGAAGGAAATGCCGCCGGGAAGATGATGGATCTTACGATCTCCCCTTTGCTCTTTCCGAGATTGATACCGAGTTCCACAAGTTTCTTATCCACGCCCTTGATGCCATCGATGGTATTAATGAGAAGAGCCCAGAATGTACCCAGAGCTATGACCATCACCTTGGATTCTTCGCCGATTCCCATCCACAATATGAAAAGCGGTATGAGTGCTATGATGGGAACCGGTCTGAATAATGCTATAAAGACTTTGGTAAGGTTATCAACTACGTGAAGCATACCCACGAGAATTCCGAGTATGATCCCCACACTTGCTCCGATGACGAATCCTTTTAAGATCCTGGATAAACTGCTTACAGCATCCTCGATAAAGATATTCTTATCCAACAGATAAACCAGCGATTCTTTAACGGTCTTCGGTGCGGGAATTATCGATGCCTTAACCCATCCGAACTTTGTGGCAAGAAACCACAAAAGTATCAGGGCAACCGGGAAGAAAGAAAATGTTAACAGATCCAGTATTTTATTTTTTCCGGTATTATTGTTAAACATTATTTTTCCTCGTATAGGCCGACTTCCTTAACATAGGAATCATCGTAGATATCTTCGACATCGACCTGAACGGTGATAAGCCCGTTATCATACATGAAGTCGATATAACCTTCCAGGTCGTCTGCAATTTCATTATTTCCGTGGTTGTTGTAATTCTGAACGGGAAGTGCATTTCTGATGATATCGGGATCGGTTCCGTAATAATCTGACGCGATTCGAACGGTTTCCTCAGGATTTTCTACGATGAAATCTATTGCCTTACCGAAAAGTGCCACAATGTTAAGCACTATATCCGGATGCTCTTCGGAGAATTCGTTCTTAACAGTCAGGATGCTCTTTGCAATTCCCAGTCCTGTGGAATCGGATACAATACGGAATTCGGTTCCGTTATCCTTGGTAGCATTATCAAAAATGGTCTTATATCCTACAGATACATCAACCTCACCGGCTTCAAGAACGGTAGCTGCTGTGTTGAAATCTATATTGATTAGTTCAATGTCATCTACGGTGAGTCCTGCTTCTTCAAGTCTCTTGATCAGGAAGCTGTGTCCGTTTGATCCGATCGTTACCGCAACCTTCTTTCCTCTGAGATCCTCAACGGTCTGAATGTCCGAATCCGCTTTTGTTACAAGTAAGATATTTTTCTCCGCATCATCGATCAGAGATATTGTTCTTATATCCACTCCGTTTGCCGCACCGGATACCGCAGGCTGAAGACCAAGCTGTGCAAAATCAATTACTCCTGCAGTATATGCCTCAAGCATCTCGGGACCGTTATTAAATCTTGCGATCTCTATATTGATCCCGTACGGCGCAAATACTTCATCAAACCATCCCTGATCAAGTATGACGGGGACAATGTAATATCCCTGTTCTGCAATCGTTACCGTAATATCTCTTGAAGTCACTTCGATTCCGGTAAAAGGAACTCCTGCGCTTCCGTCAGCAGGTTCCTGTGCGGATGCGGTGAGTGTGGTTGATGTTACGGAAGACGATCCGGAATCGGATGCTGATGACGATCCGCATGCGGTCGTGAATATAAGTGTGGCAAGAGCTGCAAGAGTTATAAAAACTCTGCTGATTTTACTGACAGATATTTTTTTCATTTTTCTCTCCTCATGAATTTATTTATTAAAGTAATTTCTTGATCTCATCGACCTTATCCAGATGCTCCCAGGGAAGATCGATATCTGTTCTTCCGAAATGTCCGTATGCTGCAGTCTGCTTGTAGATAGGTCTTCTGAGATTAAGTGCATCGATTATCGCTGCAGGTCTTAAGTCAAATACTGTCTCGATGATCTCAACGATCTTCTCATCGGATACCTTACCTGTTCCGAAGGTCTCAACTGCGATGGATACGGGCTTTGCCACACCGATCGCATATGCGAGCTCAACCTCGGCTCTGTCTGCCGCACCTGCTGCTACAAGATTCTTGGCAACCCATCTTGCGGCATATGCGGCTGAACGGTCTACTTTCGTGGGGTCTTTTCCGGAAAATGCACCGCCTCCGTGACGCCCCGTACCACCATAGGTATCTACTATGATCTTTCTTCCTGTCAGTCCCGCATCACCCTGAGGTCCGCCTATAACAAATCTTCCTGTAGGATTGACATAATAAATTGTGTCATCATCCAGAAGTTCTGCGGGGATCACAGGCTTGATGACTTTTTCAATTACGTCTTTTCTGATCTGTTCAAGAGTTACTTCTTCAGAGTGCTGTGTTGATATAACGATAGTATGTACTCTTTTTACAGTCTGACCGTCTTCGGCAAATTCAACTGTTACCTGTGATTTTCCGTCGGGTCTCAGATAAGGGAGCGTGCCGTCCTTTCTGACTTTTGTAAGCTGCCTTGTAAGCCTGTGTGCAAAAGAGATCGCGGGAGGAAGGTATTCCGGAGTCTCATTGGTAGCATATCCGAAGATTATTCCCTGATCTCCCGCGCCTGTTCCGAAGTCTTCTGTTGCTCCGTCCTGTTTTGATTCGAATGCTTTATCAACACCCAGTGCGATATCAGCAGACTGCTCATCAATGGAAGTAAGTACTGCGATGGAATCCGCATTGTATCCGTCAACGTTGTTAACGTATCCGATGTCTCTTATGGTCTCCTTGGCTATCTTTGCGATATCCACATACGCCTTTGTGGTAATCTCTCCGACTACAAGTGCAAGTCCCGTAGCGACCGTTGTCTCTGCAGCAACTCTCGAATATGGATCCTGTTCGATCAGCGCATCGAGTATTGCGTCGGAAATCTGGTCTGCTATTTTATCGGGATGTCCTTCCGTTACCGATTCCGAAGTAAATAATTTTCCCATGTTCTTCTCCTTTAAATATGTATAAAAAAAATGAGGTTCAAGATCACGGCTAATGGAACCGTGACCCTGAACCTCCGGTTTACCGGTCAGTTCTTAAAGTCTTATCTTTTCGTTCTTATCGATCTGGATGATCTTCCCATCCTGAATTATGATGTTTACCGATCCGTATTTGACGGATTCAATGTATTCTTTGATCTGTGCAAGTCTTTCTTCAGTAACTTCTTTTGGTTCCGCCATCCCTACTCCTTTCGCATCACGGATCATCGAAGGATAAAAAAAGACTTGGGACAATCGGCCTTTAAGCTTACGTCCCAAGTCTTTGATCTTATCAATCAACTTAAGTTCAGCTTTTTAGCCCGGCATACAGACTGTTCTTTTTGGAACAGAGCTGGATAATGGTACAACAAATAACAACCTGACAACACATCATACAGGCTTCATTCATCATATCGGCTTTTACATAAGCTGTTCTCACGATCACATTTCCTTTCCCATACACTTTGCTTGATCAATTTATCAAGTTAGTCGAATTATATGTTATGCATAATCTTAATGCAATACTTCAGGCTATTCCTAAATCTTTATGCCTGCTATAACTTTCGTTTATATGGTGACAGTGAGGACGCTTCGGTTTTGTCATCAGGTGACAAAACCGAAGCGTCCCCACTGTCACTTTAAACTCTTACTATCAGAACCCCGTTAGTTCCCAGCACTCCGCATCCGCTTTTTTCTTCATTCCACTTTCTGGAATAGATCACTTCGCCGAGATCTTCAATATCAAGTTTTACATCCGACTCTTCACAATTCAGATATACTTTGATGCTTTCTTTTTCTCCGAGCTTCAGATATGTGATCACTCTTTTCTCGGGGATATCATCGGGAAAATGAAAGTTTCTGCTCTTGGCAGACTGCAGATTCTTTCTCATCTCGATGAGTGACTTCATATCATTTATGCGGTCATCAAATACTCCGGAATCGATCTCGTCCCATGGCATACATCTTCTGCAATCGGGATCGTGTCCACCGTCCATTGCAACTTCAGTTCCGTAGTAGATGCAGGGCGATCCGGGCATCGTAAAAAGAACCGCAAGCTGTTGATAAAACACATCTATGTTTCCGCCTGCTTTTTCCATGAGTCTGTTGGTATCGTGTGAATCAAGGAGATTAAAGAGCACGTCATTTACCTGAGAATAGTACATGGTAAAGCATCTGTTGATATCGTATTCAAACGTCTCGCGGCCTCTGTTTTTATAAACCCAGAAATCCGCAATGGCTGTTGAAAGAGGATAATTCATTACGGAATCGTATTCGTCTCCGCGAAGCCATGAAACGGAATCATGCCATATCTCGCCTAGAAGATAAAAATCATTCTTTATGTGATACGCCATATATCTGACAGCCTTTAAGAATGAATGAGATATCTCGTTGCCAACATCGAATCTGAGTCCGTCTATATCAAATTCCTCGATCCAGAATCTGATGATATCAAGAAGATAATCCTGAACGGCCGGGTTATTGGTATTGAGTTTGGGCATGTACTCCGCAAAAGCAAAAGAATAATACCTTCCGTCCCTTGTATCCCTGCCCTGCTCTACAGGCCACTTATTGACCATGTACCAGTCGGCGTACTCGGACTTCTCCCCCTTTTCCAATACATCTACCCACATGGGATGGTCGGAACCGGTATGGTTAAACACCGCATCCAGCATAACCTTGATGCCTGCTTCATGGGCTTCTTTTACAAGAGCCTTCAGGTCATCGTTGGTTCCGAAATGAGGATCTACTTTCTTGTAATCTTTCGTATTGTATTTGTGATTACTGTCCGCTTCAAATATGGGATTCAGATAAAGACCGGTAATTCCGAGTTCTTTCAAATATGGAAGTCTGTACCTGATACCTTTTATGTCTCCGCCGTAGTAGTCATGCATTCCAACTTTGCCGCTCTGCCAGGGAAGTACACCCTCGGGATCAAGACTCTTATCACCGTTACAGAATCTCTCGGGAAAGATCTGATACCATACGGTATCGTTGACCCAGTCTGGAGTCCTGCAAATGTCTGCGGGATTCATCCAGGGCATGATGAACTGGGAAAGAGTCTTTCCTTCCTGATTCATCTCCTCTTCCGTATAGAATCCGTCTTCGTACAGATAGATGCATTCATCTCCTGAATGAAGTTCAAAATAATACTTACATCTCTTATAGGCGGGCTCTACTGTTGTGGTCCACCAGATGTGATTCTTAAGTCTTTTTTTGTAAACGATCTCCAGGCGCTCGCCGCTCCAGCGTTCCTTGCCGCCCATTATTCCGGCATCATAGGGATCTCCGTAGATCAGATATACATGATCTACGTCATAACCTGTTTTTATATTGATTATCAGTTTATTTTCATCAAGCGGATAGCAGTACTGTTCTGACATTCTGTGATAAATCGCACTTAATTCCATATTCTCTCCCCATTTCTAGGAAAACGTTTTCCGTTCAACTAAAAAAAATATAACCTATGCATGGAATTATTGCAACAAGATTTTTTTTGCCGGTGGGGACGGTTCTTTGTCCCCACTGTCATCAGCCGCCGCTTACATCTCCGGGTTCAGGTTGATAAAACGGACTGTGTAGCTCAACTCCCTCTTCCGTATACTTGTTCAGAATATCCCAGAAGCCTTCGAAATCTTCCTCAAAGTACATATAAATGGAGTCCTTTTCCTCCGAATTTCCGCTCAGATAATAATGTATCCTCTCTCCATCAAACAATATGCTGTTTCCATTTTCGTAAACCAGTTTGATCCCTGCTCTTCCGCCGTAGTAATAATCTTTCATTCCACCAACTCTTGAAATATGGAGTGAATCCAGATCCTCTGCCAGCTCGGCAACCTTATTTTCCGGAATATCCGTCCAAATTACTTCACCGTCTTCATGATAGAAATAACTTGCGGATACCACCTCACTTTCATCATAGTAAGTGGTAAATGTCTTGGCGCGAGCTTCTTCATTCCTGTTATCAACATATTCGCTTAAGGCATGAGAACCTCCGCGAATAAGCAAATATCCCAATAAGATCACTCCGCCTATCAGTAAAGCAATTGCGCCGAATATAGATCCAAGCACTATGAGTACTATTTTCAGAGCTTTATTGGAATTGTTATTATTCATAGTCTTCTCCCGCCAAAACTTCCTGCATCTTCTTGGGACTCAGTACTACTTTTTCAAGAGGAAGGTGTTTGATCAGCATCTTCTCAAGAGCCTTATAATCTATTGGCTTGGTCAGATAATTGTCGAAACCTTCAGACAGATATCTTTCTTTGGCTCCGCTTATTGCATCAGCAGTCAGACATATGAAAGGAATATCCTTATATGCAGGACACTCTTCCTTGATATGCTGCATGGTCTCGGTTCCGCCCATACCCGGCATTCTCTGGTCCATAAGCACAAGGTCGTAAGTGTTCTTATACGCAAGTTCGATTGCCTCTGCTCCGCTTGAAGCAGTATCTGTCTGAAGTCCGGTGTCCTTAAGGAGTCCTTGAACAACCATGAGATTCATCCTTGTATCATCGACGATAAGTACTTTCGCATCGGGTGCATGGAATGATTCCTCATACTCTTCCATGGCCTCAATGCTTTCATCGAATTTCCTTCTGAAATCACCGACAGGTTCTTTCGAAACGATGATCTGCGGCAGGAATATGGTGAAAACAGAACCCTGGCCATAGACACTGTGTACATCGATGTGTCCGCCCATCATCTCCAGGAGATTCTTTGTGATCGCAAGTCCGAGGCCCGTACCTTCTATCGTAGAGTTACGATCAAGGTCCATACGTTCAAACTTGTTGAAGAGTTTTCCGATGTCCTCTTCCTTAATTCCGATACCCGTATCCGAAACAATGATCATAAGGTTAAATACATTCGCGGACAGATGCGTATTCTCTTCGCCCTTAACCCGCAGATGAACCGAACCTTCCTTGGTATACTTAACCGCATTGTTCAGGATATTTGTAATGATCTGACGTACGCG
>JAEEGI010002188.1_pt1 | contig 48444 bp, 36 predicted proteins | sample 8958751 | NCBI WGS metagenome assembly JAEEGI01 (sample SAMN16246545, study PRJNA631951) | gut metagenome | biome: gut microbiome; feature: rumen; material: KS-attached | host: Bos | place: Iran: Karaj | collected 2018-10
CCTCAAGTTTTTCCGTACCCTTGTATGCCTTTGTGGGGAATATTTTCTCAAGGGGCTTCTTCCATGTATCAAGCGCTTCGGCTCCGGTAACGGTCTCATTCTTATACGAGAAGCATCCGTCGGAATTGATCACACCGATATAGTCATAGTCGATGCCGATCGCTTCGGTATCAGCCTTTGTCATTTCAAGTATTATATCGCCGATGTTGTTTTCAAAGAGTTCTTCAAGGTCCAGCTCATCGTTAAATCTGACTCCGAGTCTGTTACCGAATGCCATCTTTGCAACGCTTACGGCTATACCCTTTGCGTCGAGAGTATAAGCGGCTTTTACTCTGCCTTCACCGATAAGTCTGTGCACTTCGTTAAACATATCCAAAGTGCTCTCATAGTTGGGCATGTCATATTCGTCACGTTCGATTGAGAATCTTACGAGAACGTCTCCCGCTTCTTTAAGTTCGGGAGTTACGACATCGCTTTCTTTGGCCACATCTACGGCAAAAGAAACAAGTGTCGGAGGAACGTCTATATCGTTGAACGTGCCGGACATGGAGTCCTTACCGCCGATGGACGGAAGTCCGAAACCGATCTGTGCGTCGTATGCACCGAGCAATGCAGCGAAAGGCTGGCTCCAACGCTTGGGATCTTCGGTCATACGTCTGAAGTATTCCTGGAAAGTAAATCTTATCTTGTTAACATCACCGCCTGATGCCGCAATCTTTGACATAGAAGAAAGAACGGCATATACGGCACCGTGATACGGCGACCACTTTGAAAGGAAAGGATCGAAGCCGTAACTCATCATCGTAACGGCATCGCATTTTCCTTCGAGTACGGGAAGCTTTGCGATCATCGTCTGAGTCTCGGTAAGCTGTGTAACACCGCCGTAAGGCATCGTTACGGTACCTGCGCCGATCGATGAGTCAAACATCTCAACAAGGCCCTTCTGCGAACATTCGTTGAGATCTTTGAGGGAAGCCTTAAGTGCATCGGAAAAGCTTTCTTTGTCCAGTGCTGCCTCAACATCCTTTATTGCGATCTTATCAAAGTAGTTGTCATTTTCATCGGGCATCTCAACATAAACCGAAGTTTCCTGATGAGCGCCGTTTGTATCAAGGAAGGCTCTCGAAAGATCGACGATCTTCTTGCCTCTCCAGTTAAGTACAAGTCTGGGCTCCTTTGTAACCGTAGCAACTTTAACGGCTTCAAGGTTTTCCTGAGCGGCATATTCAAGGAAAAGGTCGGCATCCTTGGGGTCTACCACTACAGCCATTCTTTCCTGCGATTCGGAGATCGCAAGCTCGGTTCCGTCAAGACCCGCATACTTCTTGGGTACAAGGTCGAGATTTACGGTAAGACCGTCGGCAAGCTCACCGATCGCAACCGAAACACCGCCGGCACCGAAGTCGTTACACTTCTTGATAAGTTTGGTAACCTCGGGACGTCTGAAGAGACGCTGTATCTTACGTTCTGTGGGAGCGTTACCCTTCTGAACCTCTGCACCGCATGTCTCGATAGACGCTTCGGTATGTACTTTCGATGAACCGGTCGCACCGCCGCAGCCGTCACGTCCGGTACGTCCGCCGAGCAATATGATGATATCGCCGGGATCGGAAGTCTCTCTTATTACGTTCCTTCTGGGAGCAGCGCCCATAACGGCACCTATCTCCATTCTCTTTGCAACGTAATCGGGATGATATATCTCTTTTACATAGCCTGTGGCAAGTCCGATCTGGTTACCGTACGACGAATAACCGGCAGCGGCTCCTTTTACAAGCTTCTTCTGGCTTAATTTACCTTTTAATGTTTCGTTGACCGGAACAGTCGGATCGGCCGCGCCCGTAATACGCATTGCCTGATATACGTAAGATCTTCCGGAAAGGGGATCTCTGATCGCACCTCCGAGGCACGTTGCGGCACCACCGAAAGGCTCGATCTCCGTGGGGTGGTTATGTGTTTCGTTCTTAAAGCTTACAAGCCATTCCTCTTCGACTCCGTTCACTTCCACGGGTACTACGATCGAGCAGGCGTTTATCTCGTCGGACTTTTCCATATCCTCGAGTTTTCCGTCCTTTTTAAGCTTTCTCATAGCGATGAGCGCAAGGTCCATAAGACATACAAACTTATCGGGACGATCTTTGAATATCTCCGCTCTCGTATCAAGATAGCTCTGGTATGAAGTCTCGATGGGAGTTTTGAAAAATCCGTCTTCGAACTCGACCTTTGTAAGCTCTGTCGAGAATGTCGTATGTCTGCAGTGATCCGACCAGTAAGTGTCCAGAACTCTTATCTCTGTCATGGAAGGATCTCTGTCTTCTTCGTTCTTAAAGTAGTTCTGTATATGAAGAAAATCCTTAAAGGTCATTGCAAGGCCGAGTGACTTGTAAAGTTCCTTTAATCTGTCTTCGGGCATATCCTTGAATCCGTCGAAGATGATAACGTCGTCGGGCTCCGCAAATTCGGTAACGAGTGTATCGGGCTTTTCAAGTCCGGTCTCTCTTGAATCTACGGGGTTGATCGCATTCTTCTTAATACGGTCGAACTCATCGTCGGTTACGTTTCCGCTTATTACATAAGTAACGGCCGTCTTTATGACGGGAGTCTCATCTTCTTTTAAGAACTGTATACACTGAACGGCCGAGTCGGCACGCTGATCGAACTGTCCGGGTAAAAACTCCACCGAGAACACTCTGTCACCGGGATTGAGTTTAAGCTCTTCGTAATAAATGTCGTCTACCGGCGGCTCGCTGAAAACGGTCGTGGCGGCGAGAGCAAACACTTCGTCGGATATGTTCTCAACATCGTATCTGATGAGAACTCTTACGTCCGATACGGATGTGATTCCCAAAAATCCCGCGATCTCCTCTTTGAACTCTTTTGCTTTGACCGCAAAAGGCTGTTTCTTTTCTACGTAAATTCTGCGTACATTGCCCATTTTGAAATGGTGCTCCTTTCACTCTCCATATATTGATCAAATCGGTCAAAATCCCGATTTTACATTCTTAAAAGCCTACATAATTAAATCCGAAGATGACTCTTCGGATTTTGGCTGTTTATTCATCACCCGACAACAGACCGCTCATGATGAACAAAAGCTCGTTGTCGATATCCGCCTCGGTGATACCGTATGTGCTGGCGGCGATCTTAAGACCTTCTATTACGTACATTATATTACGCGCCGCACCGTTTGGATCTTCACAGTAAAACTCACCGTTCTCGGTTCCGTTTTCGATAAGATGCGTAAGGACATCCACGGCGGCATCAAACTTCGCCTTTTCATCGCTGCACGATTCGCCTTTGGCATGCTTTACAAACAGATACTCATATAATGCAACGCTTAAACTGTCCTTCTTTAAAAGAAGCTCCTTCTTTTGCTCTTTTAAAAAGATGGCAAGAATGTCACCGGCCGTCGCATCTTTACGGGTACGCGAAAAAACATCATCTCCCGCCGACGATTCGGCATCGATGATAGCCTTAAAGATCTGTTCTGTACTTTCAAAATATATGTAAAGACCGCCTCGGCTGATCTCACACGCTTCCACGATGTCCTTCATCGTGACGTCTTTATAACCTTTTTCGGAAAAAACCTTTTTTGCGGTATCGAGAATAAACTGTTTTTTTCGTGCCGCCTTGTCACTCATTTCAATTCCTCCTACGCCAGTGGTGCATCCCATATCTCAAGCAGACTTTTCATCTTCTTGAGTACTCTCAAATAGATCCCTTCGGTCACCCCCAAAGACCAAACGTTTCCTTTGACCATGCCGGACAATATGTACTTGGAAAGTATTCCGCAAAGTACATCACCGTCCTTAACACCGGCTTCATCTATCGCTTTCTTCTCATCTTCGACATCTCTTATAAAATGATGAGAATAAACATATACATAATTTTTGTCCATGAGACTTGTCGCATTCGCTTCGTTCACAAACGAAAGAAGCGTTGAATCGTAAACGGGAAACGGTACGGATGTATTTGCCAGATTGTTGTCACTGTAAACCTTCGATACGCTCTCGCCGCTCTTTGATTCAAGCCAGGGAATATATTTAAGAAGCTTTTCTATGTCTCCTCTTATATCCGCTAAGTTGATCTCGCTCATTTGGTTTCCCCCGCTCTTTGATATGTATATATGCATATACAACCGCAAATTACCACGGTAAAACCATTTTAACATACTCACGCAAAAAGACAATAGCAAACGCCTACGGTTAAGCAAAAGATGAGCCTGCATAACCGATCTGTTAAACAGGCTCATCCGAATTGAGAGGCATTTTATCCCAAAACCTTGGAACGATATTGAGATATCAGTTTTATGTATTCCTTACCTATATCACTTATTATCGAATCTTTTCTGTATATATATCCCACAGTCATTTTTTCGTCGGTATCGACTTTAAGCGCAACATAGTCGTGACCGTTCAACTCTTCGCACAGTATACCCGAACAAAGAGTATATCCGTTAACACCTTTGGCCAGATTCAACATCGTTGCTCTGTCGTTTGCACGGATCAACTGTTTAAAGTGTCTGGCACTGAGTACCTCTTCGGCATAATATACCGAATTATATTCTCCCTGCGTAAATGCAAGGCACGGATAATCGTCCAGTTCTTCGAGCGTCACGGGATCGCCGCTCATAACCTTTTTTACCGCCAAGGGATTGGTCTTGCTTATATATGCATATATGCCGCATTCGAACAATTCGGTAAAAGCAAGTCCTTCATCCTCCAATGCTTTTAACAATACCTTCTTGTTAAAATCATTTATATAAAGGATTCCCAGTTCGCTCAACTGATTTTTGACGTTGGTGATTATCTCCCTCGTTTTGGTTTCCTGAGCTTCAAATTCATACTCCTCGCATCCGAGTTTGTTGATAAGATCCACAAAAGCCTTTACCGCAAAAGAGTAATGCTGCATCGATACGCTGAAATATCGCTTCGGATTTTTCTTTTTGATATATTTATCATCCAAAACGCCGTACTGTTCGGCAACCGCTCTTGCATATCCCAAAAACTCCGCGCCCTTTACCGTCGGGCTTATCCCGTTCTTGCTCCGCACAAATATGTCAAATCCGAGTTCCTCTTCCAGTGCATGCATCGCCCCGGTCAGACTCGGCTGCGAAATGAACAGTTTCTTGGCAGCTTCGTTCAACGATCTTTCTTTTGATACTGCTATGGCATAATTGATCTGATTTAATGTCATGTTTCACCTCTTCTGACACCGATCTCCAACACGGAACGATTATTACAATTACTATAATGTCCCGTCTTTACGCCCGCAAATATTTAAATCTTATTACACGTTATAATCTCAGATTATTACGCGACAGCGCCTTTGCCTTAAGGCCTGACAGCCTCTCCAGCGCAGCTTTCAGTGTCTCATCTTTCTTGGCAAAATGAAATCTTATATAGTTGTTTATGTCTTCTTTAAAAAAGCTCGATCCCGGAACTGCCGCGACACCGACGTTTGCGGCCATCCACTCGCAAAATACAAGATCGTCCGAAACGCCAAACTCACTGATATCAACGAGCACGAAATAAGCGCCCTGCGGCTCATTGTAATTAAGTCCGAATTCTTTGATACCGTTTAAGAAAAGATCTCTCATGTGAGTATAGTGAGCCCGCAGTCCCTCGTAATACGAATCGGGAAACTCAAGTCCCACAACGGCAGCCTCCATTAAAGGCGCAGCCGCTCCCACGGTCAGGAAATCGTGAACCTTTTTGGCTCTTTCGATGATGTTTGCCGGGGCTATCATATATCCAAGCCTCCATCCGGTTATCGAATAGGTCTTGGATAAAGAAGAACACGATATCGTTCTTTCAAACATTCCGGGAAATGAATTGATATAAATATGCTTATACGGTTCATATACGATATGCTCGTAAACTTCGTCCGTTATAACGAATGTGTCGTATTTTATCGCAAGTTCGCTTATAAACTTCAATTCTTCGTAAGTAAATACTTTTCCGGACGGATTGGAAGGATTGCAAAGTATCAGCGCCTTCGGATGCTGTTTAAAAGCATCCTCAAGCATCTGTTTGTCAAATTCAAAAGACGGAGGTACGAGCGGTACATATATGGGTGTTGCTCCCGAGAGTATGGCGTCCGCACCGTAATTTTCATAAAAAGGCGAAAAAACGATGACCTTTTCGCCGGGATTGACCACCGACATCATTGCGCATATCATGGCTTCCGTACTTCCGCACGTTACCACGATCTCGCTTTCGGGATCGATATCCCTTCCCATAAAACGACCGCATTTTTTACTGAGCGCGTCTCTGAAATTCTTGGCTCCCCATGTGATCGGATACTGGTGAGGCCCTATAGGAGCGATTTCTCTGAGTTTATCCGTGATCTCTATGGGTGGAGCGAAATCGGGAAAACCCTGAGAAAGATTTATCGCATCGTATCTGTTTGCGATCCTGGTCATCCTTCTTATGACCGAATCCGTAAAGCCACTGCTCCTGTCTGATAATGACGGCACTTTTTGTTACCTCCGCTTGTGATACTATTTTCTTTCGTCTATAAGACGTTTGGCTTTGTGCTCTGCTCTGGGAAGATCACCGTCGTTTAAGATCTTCACGTAATCGGGCTTAACACCTATGCGACTTTTGAGCGCACCTACTACCCTGCTGTCCAGAACATGATCTTCCTCGTCTTTGTAGCTTCGCTCGACCTCGACTCCGTAACGGGCGGTATAATCTCTGTTAAATACATGAATCCTGTATTCACCCGTTATTCCGTCAAGATCCCTTAGAACCGTTTCTACATCGGAAGGGAAGATATTTACTCCCGACACTATGAACATATCGTCTTTTCTTCCTACTATATTGATCCTGCAGGAAGTTCTGCCGCACTTGCACTTTCCTTTGGTCACATATCCGATGTCACCGGTTCTGAATCTGATCATCGGACGTGCATGCTTTCTTAAGCTTGTGAAGACAAGTTCCCCGGTCTCGCCGTCGGGAAGCACTTCTCCGGTCTTCACGTCTACAGTCTCAACAAGTATGTGATCTTCGGCAAGATGCAAGCCGTCCTGCTCTTCGCACATTGCCGCACAGGCTCCGAATATATCGGACAGACCATAAAACTCGATAAGTTTTGCGTCCCAAAGTTCTTCTATAGCTTTTCTCGTCGCGGGAATGGAGCCGCCGGGCTCTCCCGCAACGATTATTGTCTTTACCGAAAGTTTCTTGGGATCGATACCTTTCTTTTTGGCCGTTTCCCCAAGATAGAGCGCATATGAAGGAGTCGTCTGTATGAACGTGGGGTTAAACTGCTGTATGATATAAAGAAGCCTGTCCGAAGGCAGTGTACCTGACCAGATACCCATGGCTCCCAGTCTCTGTGCTCCGAGGACACAAGGGCCTCCTACAAAAAGGCTGAAATTGATGCCATGCATGTAACGATCGGTAGGTCTCATTCCCGCCTGGTACATCAGTCGGCTTTCAATGTTCATCCATTCGTCGAAATCCTTTTGCGTAAACGGACTGATCGTTGGTACTCCGGTGGAACCGCTCGATGCGGATATGAAGATTATGTCCTTTTCATCAACCGCACAGAGTTCACCCACCATGGAGCCTTTGCCCTGTGTAAGACGCTCCGTCTGCTTATCTATAAACGGGAATTTAGCGATGTCTTTTATGGATGTAACATCCGAAGGTTTAACTCCCGCCTCATCAAAGCTCTTTTTATAGTATACAGTATTGTCATAAGCATGTTGCAAGATATGCTTAAGACTTTCAAGCTGTTTTTCCTCAATCACTTCTCTGGGGGCGGTTTCCCATTCTTCTTCCCAGTATTTGCTCTCGCTCATACGTTTATCTCCTTATATACACTGTTTAGACTTATTCGAATTTACTGGGCTCGTTGTATCCGTCGGGCTTTGTAAATGACTTGTACTGCTTGCTCTCATCTTCGATAGCCGTTCTGAACGCATCGGAGTGAACGATCTTGTCTATGGTCTTTGTAAGTTCGGAATCAACATCGCTTTCTCTTACTGCGATAACGTTGATGTAACCTTCGGTAACCTTTTCGTTGTAAAGGTCGGTCGAAAGATCAAGACCCGCTGCGATAGCGAAATATCCGTTGATGATTGCTGCATCGACACTGTCAAGGATGTTGGGAAGCACTTCGGGGTTTAACTCGTTGAATACGAATTCTTTGGGATTGGAAGTGATATCGTCAACGGTTACCGTTGCCTGCTCAACATTCTGATCGAGTTCGATAAGACCGGTCTGGGCAAGTACTCTTAATGCTCTTGCCGTGTTGGTAACGTCATTGGGTATAGCGATAACGGCCTTGTCGGGAAGTTCATCGAGTGAATCGTACTTATCCGAGAAGGTTCCCATTCCTGCGGTAGGGATCTCGGTCACATATGTAAGATGAGTTCCATGTTCTTTGTTGAAGTTGTTAAGATAGATGGAGTGCTGGAACACGTTGATCGTGATCTCACCTTCATCAACTGCGGTGTTGGGAGTTACGATATCGGAAATCTCGATGATCTCTACTTCATATCCGAGCTTCTCAAGTGAAGGCTGAATGCAATCTTCAAACATGTCACCGTAAGGGCCGGCACATACGCCGACGGTAACCTTCTTGTCTTCTTCGCTTACGACCGCGTCATTCGCAGGTGTCTGCTCGTTTTCGATAGTAACGTCTTCTTTTGTTGAATCTGCAGCCTTTGTGTTGCCGCATCCTGCAGCAAGTATAAGTGTAGCTGCACTTAAAATGGCTAAGCCTTTTTTGATGATTGATCTTTTCATAATTTCCTCCTTTGATCTTCTGTAAAGATCTTTACTTATAATTTCTAAGGATCCGTTCCCACGTCTTATCACGGCTTTCGACAATGTGTTCAATGTCTTCGTCCGTAAGATGCTTAAAACGCCCTTGTCTTTTGATGTAATGTGTTACATCTTGGAATTCTTTCGGTCTTTTGTTTAAGTGATATTCGCCGTCGTAATATTCGGCCAGGTACCAAAGACCCGTATCCACAACTTCCCTTGCGACTTCGATCGTCTCGCTCGTGTCTATGCCCCATCCCGTCGGACAGGGAGCCAGCACATGTATAAAGGATGTCCCCTGTACCAAAGAAGCGCGCTGTACTTTGTTGGCAAAATCCTCTATGTAGCCTACGCTCGCGGTTGCCGCATAAGCTATGTTGTGCGCCGCCACGATCTCAAAAAGGTTTTTCTTTTGTTTGATATTACCTTTTCCTCCGCCGACCGCAGGCGTTGTTGTGGTAGTCGCCCCGAAAGGCGTCAGACCGCTTTTTTGAATTCCTGTATTCATATATGCTTCGTTGTCGTAGCATATGTAGATACCTTTGTCGTTTCTGTCTATCATTCCCGACAGAGCCTGTATTCCGATGTCTGCCGTTCCGCCGTCACCGGCGATACCGAGTATGTGATAGTCGTCCAGTTTAAGACTCTTTGCCCCGGCAGCCAATCCGGTCATCACTGCCGCAGTCGACGCAAATGCCGATATGATCGCGTTGTTTGCGTAACTCATCTGCGGATAGTTGAAACTGACCGCCGACATGCACCCTGCCGGAAGCGTAAGAAATGTTCTTTCACCCAAAACCTTTAATGCCATCCTTACGGCAAGGCTTCCGCCGCATCCGGCGCAGGCTTTGTGTCCGTAGAAAAATTCATCGTCGGAAATGTTTCTTGCATTAATGCTCTCAGACATCGTCCCATACCTCCGATCCGATAAATTTAATACGTTTGCTTTCTTTGGCCTCGATCACCGTTTCAAAGCATTGACCGATGTCCCGCGGGCTTATGTCTCTTCCGCCTATCCCGCAAATAAAGTTGTAAGAGGCGATGTTTATCCCCTTTTTTACGAGTGCGGAATTTACGTTTGTATAAACCGTTCCCTCATAGCCGAAAGAAATGTCCTTATCAAGAACGCCTATGGCTTTTGCATTTTTAAGGGCACCTGCAAGCTCCTCCGTCGGGAAAGGTCGCATCATCCTTATTGCTATGCTGCCGGCCCTTATGCCTTCGCTCCTTAACCGATCGACTTCTTCTCTTACAAGTGCATTTATGCTTCCAAGAGCGATGAGCACATATTCTGCGTCGTCAGTTTTATACGTTTTTAGTGCTCCGCCGTATCCTCTTCCGACGATCTCTTTATATTCCGAATCTATCGTTTCTATCTCCTTCAAAGCATTTAAGCTCGCTTTATGATGAAGAAGATTGAATTCTTCGTTTAATTCGGGGCCGACCGTAAATGCCATGCTTACCGGATTTTCTATGTCGAGCTTGTCCCATGTGCTTCTTGGTGGCAGGAAACGGTCGATCGATTCCTGTGTGGGAATGCTCACCGGTTCATATGTATGTGTAACGATGAATCCGTCAAGGTTCACCATTACCGGAAGCCGCACGGTTTCTTTTTCGGCCAGAGCAAATGCCTGAACGGCCATATCTAATGCCTCCTGTGCATCTTCCACATATATCTGTATCCAGCCCGAATCGAGCTGTGAAAGTGAATCCCTTTGATCGGAATAGATGCTCCAGGGAAGAGCCGTGGCTCTGTTCGCGTTCATCATAACGATCGGAAATCTGCCACCCGATACGTAATAAAGGCATTCGGCCATATACAACAATCCCTGAGACGATGTGGCTGTAAATGCCCTCACTCCCATTGCCGAAGCACCCATGGCGCTCATCATGGCCGAGTGTTCCGACTCAACATGTATAAACTGACTGTCAAGTTCTGCCGCTTCGACCATTTCTGCAAGCCTCTCAACTACGATAGTCTGCGGAGTTATCGGATAAGCCGAGATCACCTGAGGCCTTGCCAGGCGAACTCCCTCGGCAAAAGCTTCGTCACCGGATATGAACTTAAGATCGTTCATCGCTCATCCTCCATTTTTATCGCGCCGACTTTGCATATCTTTTCGCATATACCGCAGCCTTTGCAAAAGTCGTAATCTATTTCTATCTTCTTTTCGGCCTTTGATATGACTCCGTCGGGGCAATACATGTAACATTGAAAGCATCCGATGCACTTTTCTTTGTCACACACCGGGCGGATATTTCGCCATCCGGCATTTTTATCGATGAGCACTCCGGCTTTTGCGGAGCCCCCGGCGGGAAGTTCGGACAGTTTTGTTATTTTTTCTTTCTTCACAAGTGAAGGTTTGATCATCACTTAAAACTCCGTAGTTTGATTATTTAAACTCTCGATCACTTCTTTTATAAGGTCGATGTTTTTCTCGGCGATCTTAGGCGACATATATCCGTTTACCGCCGATATCACGCTCTCAAGATCGATGTCTTTGTCCAAATCGATCAAGAGTCCCAATATCGCTATGTTGACTATCGGTCTTTTCAGATGTTTGACCGCTATGGTCGATATGTCTTTCGCCAAAACTCTTTCGTCTTTGAAAAATAAAGCGGGCTTAAGGGTATTGATCAAAATACGCCCGCCTTCTTTCAAAAGTTTTGGCATCTTCTCATCATATAGAGTGTCGTCAAGCACTATTATGTAATCGCTCTTTTCGATCACGCTTCGATCAGTGACGGGCCCGGCCGATATTTTTGTAAAAGCCCGTATAGGAGCTCCCCTTCGCTCGGGTCCGAAGGAAGGAAAAGCTATGCTTTTATAACCCTTAGTCATTGCGGCGGCTCCCAGTATCCTCGATGCCGTAAATGCACCCTGACCACCTCTTCCAAACCATGTTATTTCCTTCATGCGGCTATCGTCCTCTTTTACTTATGACCCTTACGGCGACATCACCGATCTTTTGTATAAGCTGAACCAGTATTATCAGCACCAGGATACATATGATCATGACTTCCTTTTTGTATCTTTGATATCCGTAGCGATAGGCAAGATCGCCTATACCGCCTCCGCCGACAAGACCTGCCATCGCCGAAAAGCCGAGTACAGAAACAGCCGTAACGGTAATGTTCTTTATAAGCGATACTTTTGCTTCGGGAAGTACTATCTTAAAGATCACATGGCTCTTCTTTGCTCCCGAGGCTATGACCGCTTCCAAAACTCCTTTGTCGACATCCGAAAACGAAGCCTCGGCAAGTCTTGCGAAAAATGCCGCTGCCGCTACGGTCAACGGAACAAGCACCGCTTTCGATCCGATCTTTGTTCCGACGATAAAAGCCGAGATCGGAAGAAAAAAGATCATCAATATAAGAAAAGGTATCGAGCTTATCGTATTGGCTATAAATCCCACTGTTTCATATATGAGATTATTCTTTTTAAGAAGCGGCTCGGATGTGATATAAAGTATGAGCCCGAGCGCGAGTCCTATCAGAACCGAAAGTGCCAGGGAAGTAAGTGACATAAACGCCGTTTCTTTCAAAGCCTTCAGAAGTTTGTCTTCTATCTCTATAAAACTTTCAAGCATCTCTTAACACCTCCGTCCTTGCGGAATTTTCTTTGATAAATTTGTAAGCTTCTCTCGTCCGGGCCGGGTCTCCGTCAACACTTACGAACAGCACTCCCAACGGCCGATTTTTGATAAAATCTATTTTTCCGTGCAATATATTTATCTTCACACCAAATTTTTCTATCGTTTCGTTGATCAAAGCTCTTTCGGCCGTTTCATTGTAATAATCGATCCTGACTATCTTTCCGGATACTTCATTCAATACACCGCGCGGGATCTGGAAGCTGTTTTCCTTTTGGATAAGATTTTTCGTAAAATCGTTGACCGGTTCGGTAAAAAGCTTGTATGTGTCCGCGGTCTCCACTATCTCTCCGCCGTTCATCACCGCTACTCTGTCGCATATTTCCTTAACCACATCGAGTTCGTGAGTGATGATCACAATCGTTACGCCAAGTTCTTTGTTTATCTGCTTTAAGAGGTTCAAAACCGCTTCGGTCGTCTCCGCATCAAGTGCCGATGTGGGTTCGTCGCATAATAGTATCTTCGCTTCGTTGGCGAGTGCTCTTGCTATTGCGACTCTCTGCTTTTGTCCTCCGGAAAGCTGTGCGGGATAGGCATGCTTTTTATCTTCTATCCCGACATATCTTAAAAGCTCATCAATCCTTTTGGCCGCTTCCGTTTTTGTCTTTTTACTTTCAAGAAGAACAAATTCTATATTGGAATAAACATCTTTGCTTCCTATCAGATTAAAATGCTGAAAGATCATTCCTATATCGTTTCTCAATTCGCGAAGCCTTTTCTCGCTTAACTTCTCTATCTCCTGTCCTCCGATCAGTACTCTTCCCGAGCTGACACCCTGAAGGCGATTGATCGTTCTTAAAAGAGTGCTCTTTCCCGCTCCGGACGATCCGATTATCCCGACTATCTCTCCTTCGTTGATCGTAAGACTGGCATCTTTGACCGCGACTATTTTCTTCTTCTTTTGTTTGAAACTTACTGTTACGTTTTCAATCTCTATAAGTCCCGTTGCTGTCTTTGTATCCGACATGATCCGTCCTCTTTTCTTTGTGCCTCGATTCATTGAAATACAATATATGGTATGCATCTCAATTTGGCTAATACGTGAAAAATATGACGGATTATAGGTACTTCCTATAACCCGCCACGAAAAAAAGGCCGGAGTCCGTCATTTAGACGTAACTCCGGCCTTTAAGGCTGTGATCGATTATTTTTCAAACGGATAAACCAGATCCATCTGTCTGCGGCACTCGTCGATAAGCTCCATGACTTCTATCGTTGCCTTGGGCGGTACATATGCGCTTTCTTTAAGACCGCTTCTTATCTCTGCGGCTACGCGGGTAAACTCGTTTAAGTATGAACCGTCCGCTTTTACGGTGATATCGTCCTCACCCACTCTTTTGAGAGTGACTTCGTTTGCATAATGGAAGTTGGGTACAACTACCGATGCGTTGGTGCCTTCGATGATGACCTGCTCTTTGAACTCAGGTTCCACGCAACATATCGAACATGTTGCGGTAATATCGTTCTTAAATGTAAGCGTGATCTCTTCGCCTTCATCTATGCCGTTCGCCAGCTTTCCGTTGCAGACCATGGTCTCGGGCTTTCCGAATATCCTGTAAAGATATGTGAGCGCATAAACTCCGATATCAAGAATGGCACCGCCGGCCTTTAGAGGATCGGTGACTCTGGCGGCGTAGTTTCTGCCGTCACAACGGTAATCGACGTGAACTTTTGTGATCTTTCCGAACAGTCCGCAGTCGTACCAGAATTTAACATAATTTGCAACATCCGCAAACCATGTCCACATCGCTTCCGCAATGTAGACGTCCCGCTTCTTTGCAAGTTCGAATATCTCTTTTGTCTCAGCTGCCTTGACCGTAAAAGGCTTTTCCAAAAGTACGGGCTTTTTGAGTTCAAGGGCAAGCTTTGCATATTCATAGTGGGAATTGTGCGGTGTCACTATGTATACGCCGTCAACGTCGGGAGCTTTCATGGCTTCTTCGGCGCTTGAATAAGCGGTCGCCTGATATTTGTCGGCAAATGCCTTACACTTTTCGGGCGTGTGGCTGTAAACCGCCGTGATGTCGTGCTTTTCGCTTCCCATAAGCTCGTCGCCCACGAGGTTTGCCAAAGTTCCCGTGCCTATAAATGCCCATTTAAACACATCATCCGAAAACTTAAGATCGTCCGGCGTTATAAGTCCAAGTTCCTCATTTGTAGCGTCCGTTATGTTTACGACTCTCGACGCCTGTCTGTTCACTATCTTTTCAAAATAGTTTCGCACTTCTCTTGCGTTTGCAAAGTTGGAATCTTTATTTTTCACCATATCCTCTAGGTGCTTTTCAACGATAACACGTGCTTCGTCGGAAAGCGTGTAGTCGTTTTTCTTAAGGTAGATGTCGAATATCTTTTTAAGCTCTTCCGCCGAGTAATCTTCAAAGAAGAAATACTTGTTAAATCTTGATCTCAATCCCGGATTGGAATTGATGAACGTCTCCATAAGGTCGGGATAGCCTGCGACTATCACCACAAAATCCTCACGGTTGTCCTCCATAGCTTTAAGGATGGTATCTATCGCTTCCTGGCCGTAATCCTGTCCTTCTTTAACGAGCGCATATGCTTCGTCTATAAAGAGGATACCGCCCATTGCTTCCTGAATCTTTTCCGCGGTCTTTATCGCCGTCTGTCCGACATATCCGGCCACAAGTCCCGAGCGGTCGACTTCGACAAGCTGGCCTTTTGAAAGTATGCCTGCCTGCTTGTAAAGCTTTGCGAGTATTCTCGCGACCGTGGTCTTTCCTGTACCGGGATTGCCGGAAAACACAAGATGCTTTGAGATGTCAACGCTCTTCATACCTCTTTCTTCGCGCATCTTCTGAAGTTTCATGAGGTTGATGAGTTCTTCTACATCTTTCTTTAATTTATCAAGTCCGACAAGCTCGTTAAGTTCCTCCATCGGATCTTTTTCGGGCTTTTCTGCGGTTTTTTCTTCGGCCTTGACTTCCGTTTCCGTAGCGGTATCGGGGGCCAAAGAAACCGTATCGTTTATTTCCGTACTTCCGATATCGTTAAACATTTCGGCGTTCAAAGCAGCCGCGGTGTTTTTAAGATCACGCTCTGCCGCTTCAAGGTGCTCGATCTCCTTATTCAGAAGGTCGCCCTGCTTTAACAGATCTTCGCTTCCTTTAAGTATCTCGGAAGTGGTCTCTTTGCCGAAAAAGTCATTGTATACACTTTTTAAAAGATCTTTGTTGTTCATGGCCGTATCTCCGTGTTGGTTGTCTTTATGATCTTTCTGTGCCTCACAATATGTGCGGCGTCTTTTCTAAACAAACGGTCTGCCTTTATAAAAGGCAATAAACGATAATAGTCATTATATCATTTTCTTAAGCTTAAAATCCTTTGTTTAAGCCATAGAACATGCTCATGTCATACAAGAATGTTCCCACAAATACGGCTACTACAACAAGCCATGTGATAACACGCTTTATCTTTATCTTTTTGGTGATATTTTGGATATCGTATATCACCCAGTCGGTGTTTTCCTGCTTGTATTCGTTGCCGCAATAAGGGCACGATCTTGTCTTAAATGCGTTGAAACTTCCGCCGCATGACGGACATTGGATCTTGGTGATCGAGAAGTTTGTGGTAAAAGGTATGTCCGTTCTTCTTCCCGCTCTGACTCTGAATATCTCTTTTTTTGCCTTTATCCTGTTTGAAAGATCGTATGCGTTTTCCATGTAAAGATCGCCGGTAACGTAAACCATATTGTCTTTTCTTGCAACTCTTTTACATGACATGGTGCCAAAAAAGGAAGCATCCACAAGATCGTCAAACTCTTCACCGTTATCGCTTCCCGCATAAAAAGGAAGGTCGCGACGATTTTCGGAATAAGCAAATATCTTAAAAAATGAGACTATTTTCGATATAAAATATTCAAACGTAAACTCGGGACAGACAGGCGATATTCCCGCAGCGAATCGCTGCCTCGATCCCATCACTTCAAACAGCACCGGAAGCGACGAAAAAGCCAGTCTGAAGCAGTCGAGCATCCAGCCCACAAATCCGAATACCGGAATCATCAAAGCTATGCATATCGGCGCGTACAATATCGACCATAAACCGGTAAACACTTTTTCGCCTGCCATCAATCCTTTAAATCCGACACCGGACTTCTGCAAAAGGACCGCCAAACACATGCTGATATTAAAAGGCAGCAGATACAAGCCATACCTTATCACCGTCTTAAACATATGGTCGGTCTTGCCGCTCATGTCAAATACAAAGAAATAGTTCTTAACTTTCGGATAAAGTTCGGACATTTTAAAAGAAGTGCCGCAATAAGCGCAGCCTTCCTGAAGTTCGGCGATGGTTGACACAGAGCCGCAGTTGGGACAGCAATACGTATCCGAACTTACGTCGTCACCGTCGTGCACATCCACGACCGTTTCGTAGATCGATTGCGTCTCGTTTTGCTTAAACGTTTTCATGCCCTCGCGCTGCATCGTCTTGTTATGAGTAATAAAATCGACGGTCCATGAAGTATCATAGTGACCGTCTTTCCAGGAACGCACTCTGTTAAGGCCGTTCGGAAACGGCCCTCTGTGAATCATTTCATCCGTGCAGTTTAGGTTTCTTTTTGCAAGTCTGGCTCTTTGAAGTTCCAGACAATATCTTAGTTCTCGATCTGCCGACAAGACTTTCGCTTCGGGTTCAAAAGCATGTTTGATCTCTTCTCGAAAATCCGCCGCAACCTTTTCTCTGTTATTTATCATGGCCGGCCTCTTTGACTTTTCCGCAGGAGCCACGCTCAATGAGCATAGGGCGTAACATCGTTTTGCTGATCGAAACTTCATTGATGAGTGAATTAAGTGTAAAGTAAGCACACTTTCCAAGTTCCAGTCTGTCCTGTCTTATCGTGGTAAGACCCGGCTTCAATTCGGATGCTATCGGCAGATCATCGAAACCTACAACGCTTATGTCTCTGGGGATCTTAAGCTTAAGCTGTGCACATACATCATAAACACCCGATGCGATAAGATCGTTACCGCAAAGGATTGCGGTAGCTCCCGCTTCTATCATTGAGGGAACGTGGAATCTCGCACTGTCGGCTACGTAATAACCGTAAGCCGTGAGTTCCGGTTCGAGTTTAAGTCCGACGTTTTTGATGCCCGATTCATAGGCTGCCTGTCTTTGATCTGAAACCCATGAATTGGGTGAACCGTTCAAAAATGCTATCTTTCTATGTCCGAGATCGTAAAGATCTTTTATTGCGCGTTCAATGCCTTCATCGGAATCGGTACCTACATATCCGACATTTTGATTGAGCGGAACGTAGTTATCCAGTAAAGCCGTGGGAATATCCGTCTTGGCGATCTGGCTCATCCACTCGTCTTTTAATGCAAAACCCATGGCAAAGGCACCGGAATAACCGTGCATGAGCATATATGTATCGTATTTCTCGTGATTCTGAAGTCTGGCGCTCACGTTCACAACATTGACGCCCCAATTGTCTCTGTAGGCCATCTGTCTGAACCCAAGAATAAGATCGTGACCGAAGTCTTCCGGGCGCTCAAACTTCATGTTCTCAACGAAAATGACAAGCTTCTTATGCTCTTCTTTTCTCATTTTCTTGGTGCGATATCCCATTTCGACTGCGGTATCGAGCACCTGCCTTCTAAGTTCTTCACTTATATCCGGCGCACCGTTAAGACCTTTCGAAACAGTACTTAAGGCTACTCCCAATCTATCAGCTATGTCTTTGATCGTTGCCATATCTTTTACTCCATATCCCCGGCGTCTGTGTCAGATCGGATTGTATACCGAATAATGGGGGCACACAACAATTTAATCCGTTACAATAATAAAGTATATACGAGAATATAAGGCTTATCAAGGTTTTTTCGTAAATTTTAGTTATGATGCGCAGCATGCGGGATTACGAATTTGATGGAAGTCTGCGAATGAAAATACGCGGAGCGCTATTTCTATCGCATATTGCTTGCGATATGCGGCGCCGAGCGCGGTTGCCGAAGGCAACAATTTCATCTCGCGCGAGTGCGCATCCCGCGGAGCGCTATGTGCGTATACGCACGTATACGCACATAGTAAGAGAGCCCATCCATAGGATGAGCTCTCTTAGTAAAAGGGGAATTTTATTTGGAATGCAATAAGTAACTTTTACTTACAAGTAGATAATATCATATAACCGCAGAAATAATAGCACTATTTTGAGGAAAAATAATATTATTTTGCGATAAAACGTTTTTTCTAAACTATTTTGCCCCCTTTGGGTACTTAAAAGCCATTGGAAACAGTGGTTTTTTTATTTTCCCTCGATAAATCTCCTGTGAGTGATTATCTCTTCCGGAACAGAAACACCCGATGAGTTAAGTTTCTGGATCACATTATCGAGATGATGGAGCTTCTGCGCGAGCTTAACATCGAAATGATCGAACATTTCCTTAAACAGCGGATTGGCAGCCATCTTCTTCCTTAACTCATAAGAGAAAGGACAATAAGTACACATGATACCGCGCGCGATCTTGTTCAGTCTGGGAGAGCCCGAACCCTCGTAGATCACCCATGTTATATAATCTCTTACGAACATTTCCTTGAAAGAGTTCTTGGCTTTTACGAGACTTGTTTTGATCTTCTCTTTTGCCTCCTGAGAAAGATCGTTGTTCTTTCTGTAGAACTGCACATAGTCAAAGTATTCGCTCGTAAGCGACTTATCGGTCACATCGTTCCAGCGTGCACCCTGTATTCTCTTGCAAAGTTCCCATCTGAACTCACCGACGAGTCTGGTGAACGACGTAATGAGTTCTTCCTGATGGAATATGGAGATAACAAATCTTGCGGGCGTTGTACGCTTTCTTCCCTCTATCTCCTGCCACATAACGGCTCTCGTACCGATATTGGGAGTGAGAATGATATCGGGCATAACTTCGACCGCAACCGTCTCCTTGGGTATGCCTGCGGCCTCGTTTGTATAAAGCGTCTCTCTGTAGAATGCACCGTAATCCACACTCTTTATCCTGTTTATCGTCTCCGCTATCGCATCGGGTGAAACAAGGCACGAAGAAAGCGGTTTGATGATATTGTGCTCGCTGAATACGGGGCAGAATATCGAAAGTCGACCGAACGTGACTTTGTTGACCATCGGGAACATATTCTCAAGTTCGAAGTTGAGTCTTTCGTCGGGATCTTTTGCAAGCCTTACCTCATCGTCTGCGGTGATCTTCCCCTGAACCTTGAGTTCATGGAGTTTTGCGAGATAATCCATATCGAACTCGTTGCGGCTGGGATCTTTTTCGAGATTGTATATGCTCTTTAACCACTCATAAGAGGTATAGATTCCGTGTTCTTTGTCCCCGTTGAACGAACCGGCGAGATTGTAGATATAGTTCGCATTTTCGGCGCCTGCGAGTTCCTCGTCAACGTAACCGAAGTTAAGGAACATCTTTATGATCGTCGGCGGCTTATATTCCTGAAGACTCATTCTGAATACATCGGCATATATCTCATAAAATGCTTTTGAAAGAGCAAGTCTTAAAGATCTCGCATCGTCTTCGGTGGAAGTCTTATCGGAAAGCTTCTTGTACTTTGTAATAAGAAGTCTGAAATTGTTCGCTTTCTCATCGTCTATTCCGCCGTATTCCAAAATGACGTCAAGCGAATTGGACAGTTCTTTTGCAGCCTTCGGATCGATCGCATCGTCTTGGGACTGTTCGGGTGCACCTACCATGGTCTGCATCTTTGTGCGATATGCCGATACACGCTCGTAAACCGTATCGGTACTTAAGACCGGATGGGCCTTTATTATCTCTATCATCTGATCGATGAGTTTTTTAAGCAGATCCGCATCGGGAGACGAAGGTTTTAATCTGAAAAGAAGCGCGGTATAAAGATCGAACATATCGATCCCGTTTTCCTGCATGAAAATGCTCATCTTCTCGCCGTAATAATCGTTCATAGCCTCGATCACCGAGAAGGTGGAATGGATATCGATACTTGTCTTATTCAAAAAGCCCGTTACATATGCCGGGAAATCATACAGACAACTCTTGAGATCGGCGGGAAATTCACGAAACGATGCATAATAACCAAGCATCCATTCGTTTATATCCTCATCGAGATTAAGTTCCGTAAATGAATCGAATTGAGGAAGCGAACGCGCAATGATATTGTTCTTTGCGCAAATGCTCATATATTTATCATAAAATTCAAGACTTTGGGAATAGATCTTTGAACAGTTGTCTTTGGCTCTGGCATATTGCGTTAAGATGAGCAATACCTGATTTACCATTGAGTTGTACATCATTCCCGCAATCTCTTTATTGGTACGCAAAAGCTCTTTTAACTGTGCTGTGGATTTGCAGGGAAAAGAAACCAGTGAAACCGGTGTGTCGACAACATATGTAAAAAAATTGGAATCGAAAGCCACATCACACAGACCGATGACATCGCCCTTTTTAAGAAGCAGTTCGCCGCCCGAGAACTTAGCTTTAACGGTTCCTTTCGTAATTATGTGTAATGAAGTGAATAATTGTCCTTCATTTGCAATAATAAACCCCGATTCTAACTCTTTAGCCGCCATGTAACCCTCCGATGTGAGTAAAAAACTCACAAGCCCTTAGGCCTGCACTTCTATTATACATTATTCAGGAAAATGTTCAAGGAAACCTGTTCGCTTTGTACTTCAAAGCAAACAGGCCGCTTCACGGAATGCTTTTCATTTTTTGCTTGTCAATCAAAAACTACTATGCTATAATCCATTTTGTTGTGAATTTGTAAGGAACAACGAAAAGCGAAGTGACAATCGCTTCGCGATTTTTGATTCCTTAGGGGCATAGTTCAAAGGTAGAACAGTGGTCTCCAAAACCATCGATGTGGGTTCGATTCCTACTGCCCCTGCTAAAAAGCGTATCTTTGATGATACGCTTTTTCTTTTTGCATATTTAGTCTACTACTATCGTGGTCATGAAAGTTCTGAATTCGTATGCCACATCTCTTTCCTCGACCATATCAAGAACAGGTTCGTCGTCTATGTCGAAGTGGACTCTTCGGATGCCGGAGCTTCGGGGAGCATCGGTGCCCGGACGTGCATGATATGTATTCCAGAGATAACCTTCGCGGTCCACTACAAAAGCGTTGTGACCGGTTCCGTACTCTCCTTCGACGCTTCTGGATGTAAGGAGAGGAAATCCTCTCTTTTTCCAGTTTGAAGGATTGAGAAGATCCTTTCCCTTTTCTATCTGCAAAAGTCCAACTACGTAAGACGTATCTACCGCTGCCGCGGAATATGTGATAAAGAGTCTGTCGTTTCTTAGTAATGCAAACGGCCCCTCTTCAACGAACGTGTGATTGTTTGCCCAACTGTAATCGGGTTTTGACAATATGACAGGCTCCGATGCGAGCTTATAAGGTTCATCGGGGTTGAGCTTTGCAATGTAAAGCCATGCTCCGAGATCCTTGGGAAGAAATTGTCTTTGCGACCATATAACGTAAAACTCGCCGTCCCATTCAAATTCCGTCATATCAAGAGTAATCTCTTTTCCGGCCTCGCAAAGATCGCTGCCGTCCGCCTTTACTATGCGCCTGGGCTTTGTCCAGTCATCTTTGTTTATCGGATTGCCGCCGTGCTTAAGCTCCATGATACAGCTTTCTTCTTCAAAGAAAGGCCCCGGGGTTGCCGCATGGAATATGTAAAGTTTCCCGTTTATAACATGAAACTCGGGCGCCCATAAAAGGCCGCCGAACTCAGGATAAGTATCGCTGTCCAATATAAGATGCTCGGGAGCGTTCACAAGCTCTTCGACACTCTCACCTTCTCTTATATAAAGAGTATGATTTCCATCGGCATCGTTAGTCGCAATAAAATAATATTTTCCTTTCCAGAACCCGATACACGGATCGGCTCTGTCGGTAGCTATCGGGAATTCGAAATGAGGAACCTTGACAAAGCCCGTAACCTGATAAGCTCCCTTTTTGTTCCAGTCTACGTTGTGAAGATTCCACTCAATGTTCTTAAGTGCCGTACTCTTGTCGGAATACCTTGCCAAAACGCGGTAATTATTGAGTTCTTCGGGGCTGGAAGCCTTAATGGTGATGGGCGTCTCAAGATCTGTGTTCGTGATCGGAAGAAGTTTGTTCTTTAGCCTTTCTCCTATCACATCGGATACTCTTACAACGCTTGCCGGCACACAGCCTTCTATATGCGAAAGATCGTAATCGTCAAAATCGGGTTCACACATTATATCCATAGACTCGGTTCCGACCGTTTCGTATTCAAGAAAATCATCGGTCGCGTATGTGATAACTTTTCCGAGATCCTCGCCTTCGGGACCGCAGAGCTCGCATGAGACCAAAAATCTTCCGAATTCATTTTCGGAGATGACGGGCTTTTTAAGCGTTCTCGGATCGAGTGAGCCATCCTCGTTTTCAACAGCTTTGGCAAAAAGAACACCGCTGTTGTGATTCAAAGGATAAAACACTTTACCGTCGTCCGAATAAGCAAAATGACAACTGTAAGCAAGTCGTTCATCGTAAAGCACATTGTCTATCGGTTTTCTGGTATAGCTTAATAAATACATTGCCCCTCCTATCTGAGTGCAAGCACCCTTTTATAGTCGTATCCTCTGTCGGGATCGATCGTTGACCGAACAAGTTCAAAGTAAACGACACCGTTCTTTTTTACATCAACGGTGATGCTCTCGGTTACCCTTTCGGAAGACGTTAAAGGCTTAGCTGCATCGCGAAGCATCTTTACTTCTGCCTTGGTAGGGTTTGCATGCTCTCCGAGATCATGCCATAGCTTTAAGGGATTGCAGGTGTCTTCATCGACTGTCTGAGTCAAAAGACTGTACTCACCCTTCTTGAAATCAAATTCCTTGGATATCTTCTTCTTTGAATTATTCCATACAACGCCCGCATATCCGTCCTTGGTCTTTACCACTACTGCGTCATCCTGCCTTAATATGCATTTCTCGGCTTTATCTTTAAGCTTTTTGAAGAAAGAAAACGTATAGAACGTAGGCTTGGGAATACAACCCGCGGCCACAAGACCGAATCCTCCGTGGAAAGGAGTATAAGGAACGCCCTGCTCCTCAAATACGTCACCGAATGTCCAATATGAATACGATTCATTCACATCGCCCATGTGCGACAAAAGTCTTGCAAGATAAGCCGCATTATAGTTCGTATCGTGAATGACACCGTAAGGAGTATAAGAAGTGCTGAACTCCGTAATATGGATCGGAAGTCCTTTAAACTCCTTGTAGGAATCGATAATGTCTCTTGTGCTCTTAAGATTCTTAAATCCGTCTTCGGGATCGGACACGACATGATAATCGTAATGACCGACTCTTTCAGGAAATTCAACCGTATAATGATGTCTTGTAAAGAAATCGGGAACGATCTTGTTCTTGTGAAGATACTCACAGAACGCCTTTATCCATTCCTCGTCGCGAACACCGCATATAGCGGGACCGCCTACCTTAAACTCGGGGCTGATCTTTTTGATTGCTTCGAAAGACTTCGTAAAAAGTTTGAAATACTCATCCATATCGGCGTCTTTCCAAAATCCCGGAAGATTTGGCTCATTCCAGACTTCGATCGGCCATGTCTTAACCTCATCGAATCCGTAGCGGTCTATGATATGTTCAAAGTATGCCTTAAGAAGGTTCTGCCAAAGTTTGTAATCCTTGGGAGGAGTCGTGTTGCCTTTCCAATAAAAGATCGTCTGCGTTCCGCTCGCAAGCTTTCCGGGCATAAATCCAAGTTCTATGAAAGGTCTTATATTTCTTTCAAGATATGAATCGTAGATACGATCGAGATATGTAAAGTTATACTCTACCTTTGTCTTTCCGTTTTCTTCGTACTCACGATAGATGGCAACATCGTCACTGAAAAGTCCGTGACCTCTTATGTGCTTAAAACCTATCTCCTCCTGTACAAAAGAAAGCTCATCGAGATACTCTTTGCAAAGCGCAAGACCCGTTCTTCCGGTTCCGACGCAATAATCCACATTATTGTTAAATCTTATATTGGCACTGTCTTTTAATACTATCTTTTCCGCTGCCATATTTGATCCTCCGCCTGAGAAGTTGATATCCTTTGATAACAAAATATAATAAATATCCCGCTTTTTCTTCTCAAAAAAAGCATTCTAATTCACATCTATTGCTTCATTTAGGTTTTTGACACCTATAAGTTCTATTCCGGGCACCTTCTTTATTGTCTCGTCTATGTTGCTTTTGGGTAAAATGCACCTTGTAAATCCAAGCTTTGCCGCTTCTCTTACCCTGCTTTCAGCGCGGCTTACCGCCCTTACTTCACCGCCCAAACCGACTTCTCCGAATATGACCGTTTTTTCGTCTGCCGGTTTGTTCTTAAAAGAAGAAACGATTGCAAGAACCGTAGCCAGATCCAGGGCCGGTTCGTTGATCTTTAAACCTCCCGCGATGTTTACGTAAGCGTCCTGGTCTCCGATGTTGAGTCCTCCGCGTTTTTCGATAACGGCCATCAAAAGATTTACTCGATTGTTGTCCATTCCCGTGGCCTGGCGCCTTGGGATACCGAAAGCACTCTTGCATACAAGCGCCTGTATCTCCACCATGATCGGACGTGTTCCTCCCATGGAGCAAGTAACGACACATCCGCTCGAATGCTCGTCACGACCGCTTAACATGAACTCGCTGGGATTGGGCACTTCCTTAAGTCCGTCTTCGCGCATCTCAAAAACACCTATCTCGTCGGTTGAACCGAATCGGTTCTTTACCGCTCTCAAAATTCTGTAGCTTGCATGTCTGTCGCCTTCAAAATATAAAACGGTGTCCACCATATGCTCCAGAACTCTGGGGCCTGCTACGGCGCCTTCTTTGGTGACATGACCTACAATGAAGATAGTGATGTCGTATTGCTTTGCTATCTGCATAAGAAGCGCCGTAGTCTCTCTGACCTGAGATACGCTTCCCGGAGCTGAGCTGACATCTTCTTTGTACATAGTCTGGATGGAATCTATTATGACCGTGTCAGGCTTTATATCCAAAACAGCAGCGTGTATCGCTTCAAGATTTGTCTCACAAAGAAGAAGCATGCCGTTGTCGTCGCTGCCGAGCCTGTCGGCACGAAGCTTGATCTGCCTAAGCGATTCCTCACCGGATACATACAAAACCTTTTTTCCGTACGAAGAAAGATTTTTCGTAACCTGCAAAAGGAGCGTCGATTTTCCTATTCCCGGATCGCCGCCTATCAGCACAAGTGAACCTTTGACTATTCCGCCGCCCAGTACGCGATCGAGCTCTTTGGAACCCGAAGGAGTTCTTTCCGCTTCGTCTGCGGGAACATCTTTAAGTAAGACCGGTTTGTTGACTTCGCCGGTCACTTTGTTTGCGGAAGCCCTTCTTGCTTCAACGGGTTCTTCAACAAATGTATTCCATTTCTTGCATCCGGGGCATTGTCCCATCCATTTTGATGACTCGTACCCACATGACTGACAGAAAAATACAGTCTTAGCTTTAGCCATTTACTTCTTCCCTTTTAACTGTGAAAACAGCCTTCTTGTCTTTAACCTTCGCAACCACTTTGTCGCCCGGACGGATATTTTTCCTTAGTATCTCTTCCGCAAGAGCATCTTCAACGAACGACTGGATCGCTCTTTTGATAGGTCTTGCGCCCATCTTAAGATCCGCAAAATTGGCAACTATGTAATCCTTAAGTTCTTTTGAGAACGTAAGTGAAATGTCCATCTGATCCTTGCATCTTGCGATAAGATTTTTTGAAAGCAGTGTGCAGATATCGCTCAAGTCTTTCTTGGTGAGCGAATGGAACACTATCATCTCATCTATACGGTTAAGAAATTCAGGCTTGAACATCTTTTTTACTTCGTCAAGAACCGAATCTTTCATCTTAAGATAATCTTTTGCGTCGTCACTCTTCGATGTAAAGCCTAAGTTTTTGGGATCGACGATCCTCTGTGCTCCGGCGTTACTGGTCATAATGATGATCGTGTTCTTAAAGTTGACCTTACGTCCCTTCGAATCGGTGATGTGACCGTCATCGAGCACCTGTAAAAGAATGTTGAACACATCGGGATGTGCCTTCTCCACCTCGTCAAACAAAACTACGCTGTAAGGATTTCTTCTGACCTTTTCCGAAAGCTGTCCGCCGTCATCAAATCCGACATATCCGGGAGGTGAACCGATCATCTTTGAAACCGAATGACTCTCCATATACTCGGACATATCAACTCTTATAAGTGCATTTTCGGAGCCGAACATTGCCTCTGCCAAAGCCTTGGAAAGTTCGGTCTTTCCTACACCGGTAGGACCGAGAAATAGAAATGACCCAATCGGTCGATGAGGGTCCTGTAGTCCTACTCTCTGCCTTCTCATGGCTTTCGCGATACTCTTTACCGCTTCATCCTGTCCGATGACACGCTTATGAAGTATGCTTTCAAGTTTGAGAAGTCTGTCCGATTCTTTTTCCTGAAGTTTCTTTACGGGAACCTTAGTCCACATGGCAACCACGTCGGCGATGTTATTCTCGTCAACGGTTATCGGATTGAGATCTCCCGCTTTCTGCTCTCGTTTTTCCATTGAAACAAGCTTCTTTAACAGTTTATCCTGCTTGCTTCTCAGCTCAACAGCCTGAGCATACGCTTCTATCTTTACGCTTAATGCGATCTGCTTTTCTATTTTTGCGATCTCTTCGCGAATGGCCGCAGTCTTATCCGGCTTATCAAGGCTCTTTACCCTTGCCGCCGCACCGGCCTCATCCATAAGGTCGATCGCTTTGTCGGGTAAATATCTGTCATTGATATAGCGCGAAGAAAGATGTACCGCTGCCTCTATTGCGTCCTCGGTATACTTAACGTGATGATGTTCTTCGTATTTGTGAGCAATTCCCGAAAGGACTCTTATTGCCTCTTCTTCGGAGGGTTCTGAGACTTCCACAGGCTGAAAACGGCGTTCCAGCGCCGCGTCTTTTTCAATGTATTTTCTGTACTCCGCCATTGTCGTGGCGCCTATAAGCTGAAGCTCTCCCCTTGAAAGAGCGGGCTTTAACATATTTGCGGCATCGAGACTGCCTTCCGCTCCGCCCGTCCCGATAAGCGTATGCAGCTCATCAAGAAAAAGGATGATGTTTCCGTCTTCTATAACTTCGTTTAAAAGTCTTTTTACTCTCTCTTCAAATTCGCCTCTGTACTTTGTGCCGGCAACAAGACCGGAAAGATCGAGTGTTAAAAGCTTTTTGTTCTGAACCGTAGCCGGAACGTCTTTTGCGGCTATTCTGGCTGCAAGACCTTCCACAACCGCAGTTTTGCCAACACCGGGCTCTCCCACAAGACACGGATTGTTCTTTGTGCGTCTCGAAAGTATCTGGATCACTCTGGTGATCTCATCGTTTCTTCCGATTACGGGATCGAGTTTACCTTCTTTAGCCAGTTCGGTCAGATCTTTCGAGTACTGCTTTAAGAAGCTGCCATCTTTCTTTTTACGGCTCTTCTTTATCTCATCTTTTATGGTGGCCTCATCGACTCCCATCGCATTTAAAGTGTCTACGTAAAGCGATTGAGGGTTCTTTCTTAAGGCTACGATTATCTGTACCGCGCAGCTTGATGTTTCCTCAAGTATTGCCAAAAGAAGATGCTCCGTACCTACGGAATCGTTGTGATATTTGACGGCAAGCTCATCGGCACGTTCAAGCAGCCTTTCAGATTTCGGTGTAATGCCCGGACGTTCTTTTAACATAGTCTGTCCGCCGCCTATCGTAAGGTCGTGGATAAGATTTAAAACATCATTGTAAGTGATCCCGGCTGAAGTGAGCACGTTATATGCAACTCCCGTGCCCTCCATGATAAGACCGAGCAATATATGCTCTCCGCCTATATAGTAGTGCTTCAACTGAGTTGATATCTTCTTTGCATAATCAAGTGCCTTCTCGGCTTTTGCTGTATAAGGTAATTTCATTTAGGTGTTTCCCCCTGTTAATATTCGTCATATATAGCATCGATCAATGCGTGCATCTCTTCTCTCTTGATGCCTTTTAAAGTTGCACGCGCGATGATTATCTTCAATTCATCGATTATAAGTTTCTTGTCTTCGGCCTTATTTATGTCCACGGCAACTACCGCGCCCCGCCTGTCAACTCTGACAAAACCTTCGTCTTTTAAGACCGTATAGGCTTTGTTGACGGTGTGCATATTGATACCTATGTCCTCGGAAAGTTTACGTACGCTCGGAAGAACTTCTCCCTCAAGATACGAACGCGTTGCGATGGCAAGAATTATCTGGTTTTTTAGCTGCATATAAAATGCTTCGTCGCTGTTAAAATCAATCTCAAAGATCATGCTTAATTCTCCGCCGAAAATAAAGAAAAAAGTGTTATATAAAATATATAACACCCTATATACAGTGTCAAATTAAAAAAAAGTAAAAACACTCCGCGGCTGTTGTCGCGGAGTGTATAAAAATCCTTTATCAATCGTCGTTGTCAAGATTTAAAAATCCGAATTCGATCTCGTCATCATCGGGATTGATACTCTGACTTTTCTTAGGCATCGGGATCTCTTTAACCTGATGAGTCGATGCGCCGACTACCGAACGGGGAGTGGGTGTGGGAATCACTTTAGTCTCGCCGTGATCGGGTCTTATGATCCTTCCGTCGGGAAGCTTGACTCTTCCGTCCGAAAGTTTGATGCTGCCGTCGGGCTGTCTTACGCCGACAACCGCTCTCTTTATGGTGCCGTCGGGCATACGAACGTGTCCGTCGGGAAGCATGGTTGGTTTATCGGAAACAGCCTTTTCACGGATCGCTTCACCGGCAACTGCCGAAGAGGCTCTCGTTTCGGTCTTCTTGGCACCTACGGTCTCGATCTTAAAATCGTCATCTCTTGAAGAACGTGTCTGCGTTCTCGAATAAGACTGTGAAGAAGACTTAACCGATGAAGTGCTCTTTGATGTTGAAGGCTTAGATGAATAACCCGTATTTTTCGAAATCGGTTCTTCGGTTTCATCGTATCCGTAATACCATCGTCTGAAGAAGAAGAAACCTACTCCCGCTCCTATCACAAGTAACACGAGAACTACAGCAAGCACTATGTTTAAGAGTTTCTTGCTCTTTAACTCTTTTTCGTATGTTTCTTTAGCCGTCTCAAGATCTTTCTTAGCTGAAAGAAGTTCATCTATCGAATTCTTGGTGCCTTCCGTGTAATCTTTCAAATACCACACCGGGTCGCCGTTATCGTCAAGTTCGTATGAAACTTCATAATCAAGATATACAGGTTCCGGTTCGGGCTCCGGCTCGGGTTCGGGTTCCGGCTCCGGCTCGGGTTCTTCGACAACCTTGGGAGTAAGTTCTCCGCTGAGTGTCAAAAAGTCGCTTCTTATATAACCGGTTACCGTTGAATTGTAAGTCATGTAATACCATGTCTCACTTCCGGTCGTTTCGTAACCTGTAACAACGACCATCATTCCGCCGTCAACGCTTCCTACTCTGTCGGTAGAAGTCGAAGGACCTTTTCTGACGTTAACGCTCGAATTGGCCTTTGCGTCGATGGGTTCAACTTCGATAAGATTGGTACTTGCGATCGGAACACCGCCGGACGTGGGTTCAACCGGTGTGACCGCAGGCTGGGTCGTTGTTGTATCCGTAGATGTGGTTGTTGTGGTGGTTGTGGTGGTTGTCGTTGTTGAAGTATCGGTTGTCGTTGCAGCGGGTGCGGGCGATGCTGCGGGAACCGTACCCGAAGTGGATACAAGGTCGCTTCGAACATATCCGTATGTCTTTGCGTCCACAATAACTTTGTACCATGTGCTTCCCGCTGAGTCGGTAGTCGTATCAACGATCTCAAGCACATCGTTCTTCATGGCGCTGGCAACGATCTTTCCTCCCGTTCCGGGCGTCTCTCTTATGTAAGCGCCGTCAACGGTGACGGTTGCTTTTGCATTGTCGGCATATGCACTTGCGGGAAAAAGAACGATCCCGAGCACTACGACCAATGCTGCCAAAACTGTTTTGATCACTGAATCAAATCTCTTCATTTGAATCCCCTCCAGAAAGCTCTTCTTATGCTTCATCGATTGCTTTTCCGATATCGGTACGCATATATTTGTTTTCAAAAGTAACCCATTCGGTAGCTTCATATGCTTTCTTTCTTGCTTCTTTGAGCGTGCTTGCGGTTGCAGTCACGCCGAGTACTCTGCCTCCGTTGGTAACGATCTTGCCTTCTTCGTTGAACTTCGATCCGGCATGGAAACAAAAGTAATCTTCTTTGCCTTTGAATGCCTCAAGACCTTTGATCTCGAAACCTTTCTTGTATTCAAGCGGATATCCGTCACTTGCGAGTATTACGCACACAGCGGCATCATCGCCAAATTCTACCGGTGTCTTATCAAGTGTACCGTCAATGCAGGCTTCAAAAATATCTATGATGTCGCTCTTTAATCTGGTAAGAACGACCTGTGCCTCGGGATCGCCGAAACGGGCATTGTATTCAAGCACTTTCGGTCCCTTGGGTGTTAACATCAGTCCAAAGAAAATGACTCCTTTGAATTCTCTTCCTTCTTTGGCCATTGCATCGACCGTGGGCTGGAAGATGTATTTTTCGCAAAAATCTTCGACTTCTTTTGTATAGAAAGGACTGGGTGAGAAATTACCCATACCGCCTGTATTAAGACCTTCGTCGTTGTCTTTTGCACGCTTGTGATCCTGCGCGGAAGACATCGTCTTTACAGTCTTTCCGTCAACAAACGACAGAACCGAAACTTCACGCCCCGTCATAAATTCTTCGATAACAAGTTTGTTTCCGGCGGAACCGAACTTCTTATCAAGCATTATCTCCTTAACGCCGTCTTCGGCCTCTTTTAAGTTGTTGCATATAAGAACGCCTTTTCCGAGTGCAAGTCCGTCAGCTTTCAAAACTATAGGCATGTCGGCTGTCTTTAAATACTCAAGCGCTTTATCGGGATCTTCAAACGTTTCGTATGCGGCTGTCGGAATATTGTATTTCTTCATGAGGTCTTTTGAAAAAGCTTTGCTGCCTTCCAGGATGGCTGCATTCTTTCTCGGTCCGAACACTCTTAGACCTTTTTCTTCAAAAACGTCTACGATACCGCCTACAAGCGGATCGTCGGGACCAACTACCGTAAGATCTATATCGTTATCTTTTGCAAAAGCGGCAAGCTTGTCAAACTCCATGACTTTAATGTCAACTATCTCGGCAAGTTCACTTATTCCGGCATTCCCGGGTGCACAATAGATCTTTGAAACCTTCTTTGATCTCGAGATTGCTCTCACAATGGCATGCTCTCTGCCGCCGCTTCCTATTACAAGGACTTTCATTTCTTCTCCTCCACAATATTTATACAGCCCTTTATGTATGCGCCTTCTTTGGACCTGTTTATAAAACGTGCTTTCGGATGCTCTGATATCAGTATCTCAAATTCTCTTAAGTATTCCGCCATCTTTGCATCGGTATATACATAATCACCCGTTACGCTCTTTACCTTGGGCATGTTTTTTTCTTCGTACTCTGTATAATCCATTGTTCCCGCTGCGTGGGATTTCCCTCCGGGGAATGCAAGATCTATACCTACAAGTTCGATCGTCTTCGCTTTAAAATACAAAGCTACTTCCGCACAGAACAGCGTGACCGTTCCGACGTCATCCCATGTTTTTTCTCCGCTTGCCTTGTATATCCATTCGGAGAAGAAATAGCCGTTACTTGGAACAACATATTTTTTGCCTTTGTAATTAGCTGAAAACATCCAGCTTGCCGAATCGCTCATGATCAGCGGTACGTCCTCACACTCAACATCTTTTAAATGTCCGAACGTCCTGCTTCCCATGTCCACCGCGCAGATGAAATCCGGTTTTACTCCGACATTTAAAAGCTTTTTGTATATCGTGGTCGCTGCGATTATATGTTTTTTATCCGCGACAGACTTTAAATAATCGATATTGTAATCGACCGAGGGTCCGCCTCCGACCACTATCCACTCGTTGCTTTCTTTGGTAAGCTTTATATCCTTAATGCGCCCTGACGCGTTTTTTGTATTCTTGTAAAAATTGTTCTCTACCGTGTCGATATAATTGTTTCTCGATGTTACGGAAAGAAGAACCGTTCTCGTAAGCGATGCCGCTTTGTCGGATAGTCTTGAAATAATATCCTCTTCGATGTTTATGATCGCATCGTCATTTTTGTAATCATCGACATGTTTCGAGAAAAATTTATCGGTAAGCCTGTCACCGTCACGCTCGATCACTATGTGAAGCTTGTCGCCGGGAATATTTGAAAGTACCCCGTACATCTTTGCATACTCGACCAGCGTCTGATCTGTTTCGTAAATGTATATATCAAGCGCTCCTTCTGAGAGTTTGTATATCTCCCACGCAAGATAACCCAGTTCTGTACCTAATGAGCAAAAGGCGCTCGCTTTGGGACAATACATCGACTTTGCTTTCCTGTATGCTTCCCATAACGGATCTTTGGCGCTTACAAGTTTTCTGCCGCGCTTGACATTTTCTATCGAAAGGTATCCCGAGTCCGAAGAAAACAGCCTGTAGTCACCTTCCGTAACGTCAATGGCGGGAGTGCTCTTCATAATATATTCAAAAAGCGGAATGAGTTCTTCGATCCTGTCTGCCGCATCCGGAAGATCGCTGTTTGTTGCGGCCTTGCTCGTTTCAACGACCTTTGCCCACAGATCGTTTGCAAAAGCCTGATCCGTACTGACATATTCCTTGATCATTTCCGTCATGGGTTCCATTGTTTCTTCCCACAACGATTTAAACCGAATCCATCGTGAACCGTAGAGTTCTTCGGCCATCTTTTTAAGATTGGTGATAACGTTCGCTTTTACGTATATCTCTTCGATGAAATCTTCCGCCATAAGTTGTCCCTATCCTATAGCAATAACGCCGTCGCTTATCTTGGAAATGATGTCGGGTAAGATTATCCACTCTGCCTGCTCCATGACGCGGCGCTGCAAAACCTCGGGGGTATCGCCGTCAAGAACTTCGACTGCCTTTTGCGCAAGTATCCTGCCCGTATCTATTCCTTCGTCAACAAAATGAACCGTCGCACCGGTCACTTTCACTCCTCTTGCCAGAACGGCTTCGTGAACCTTCAGTCCGTAGTAGCCCTTACCGCAAAAAGAAGGAATGAGCGAAGGATGAATGTTAATTATCCTGTTTTTAAACGCTTTAACCACGATCTCGGGAACGTTTACAAGAAAGCCCGCAAGTACCACGAGGTCCGGTGATGCTTCTTTTATCGACTCAAGAAGTGCGATGTTAAACTTTTCCCTGTCTTCAAAGTCTTTCGGTGAAACGCACTCGAAAGCTACGTTTCTTGACTTTGCTCGCTCGAAAGCGTAAGCATTTCTGTTGTTGCCGATGACCTTAACGACTTCGGCATTTTTGATCTTTTTATCTTCTATAGCTTTGAAGATTGCTTCGAGATTGGTGCCTCCGCCCGAGACACATACCGCAATCCTTAACATATTTCCACGCCTTTCTCGCCTGCCTTGATAACACCGAGTGCAAATGCGTCTTCGCCGGCTGCCTTGATCGCTTCGATCGTTGCATCGGCATCCGCAGCATCTACGCAAAGTACCATTCCGACGCCCATGTTGAAGGTGTTGTACATCATCTCTTCGGTGATGTTGCCCTTCTTTTGAAGCATCTTGAATATTGCGGGCACTTCGTAGCTTGACTTCATAACGCTTGCAAGAGCACCTTCGGGAAGCATTCTGGGAATGTTCTCGTAGAATCCGCCTCCTGTGATGTGACTGCAGCCTTTTATCTTAACGCCTGCGTCTTTAACGTTCTTTAATGCTTTGACATATATCTTGGTGGGAGCGATGAGCGCTTCGCCGAGTGTGGTTCCGAGCTCTTCGTAATATGTGTTAAGACTTTCCTTTGTCATCTCAAACACTTTTCTGACAAGTGAAAAACCGTTTGAGTGAACGCCCGATGAAGCGATTCCGATAAGTGCGTCTCCGGGCTTGATATCCTGTCCTGTGATGAGATCTTTCTTCTCAACAACGCCTACCGAAAAACCTGCAAGATCGTACTCGTCTTCGGGCATAAGTCCGGGATGCTCTGCGGTCTCTCCGCCTACAAGTGCACATCCGGCCTGCATACAGCCTTCGGCAACGCCCTTGACTATGGTTGCGATCTTCTCGGGATAGTTTTTTCCGCATGCTATGTAATCAAGGAAGAACAGCGGCTCGCCGCCGGCACACGCAACGTCGTTGACACACATTGCAACACAGTCGATACCGATCGTGTCATGCTTATCAAGCAAAAATGCGACTTTGACTTTTGTTCCGCATCCGTCGGTTCCCGATAAAAGAACCGGATCTTCCATATCTTTTATCTTGGAAAGTGAAAATGCTCCGGAGAAACCTCCGATACCGCCCAAAACCTCGGGGCGAAATGTCTTCTTAACGTGTTCTTTCATCAGTTCTACCGAAGCGTACCCTGCCTCGATATCAACACCGGCGTTCTTGTAATCCATAATTGTCCTCCCACAGACTATTTTTCGTAATTTTTGTATCCGACCTCGTTCAGCTTTGCGTCTTTTTTGATAACGCCTTCTTTCATCTTAAGCGAGTAGGCTTTGAGTTTTGAAAGAAGTGAAGCGTCTGATGTCGCAAGTATCTTTGCAGCCAAAAGTCCTGCGTTCTGGCCGCCGTTTATGGCTACCGTTGCTACGGGAATACCGCTCGGCATCTGTACTATGGAGTACAAAGAATCTCTTCCGCCAAGGCTTGTTGTATGCATCGGAATACCGATGACAGGCATCGGAAACAGTGCAGCGCACATTCCGGGAAGATGAGCCGCCATTCCCGCTCCCGCGATTATGACTTTGACTCCGCGTTCTTCGGCCGTCTTTGCATATTCAAAGAATTCATCGGGCTCTCTGTGTGCGGAGATGATGCGCATCTCGTATGAAATACCAAGTTCCTCCAAAACGTCGGCCGCTTTTGCCATTACAGGCATGTCCGAATCGCTTCCCATTACAATCGATACAGTCGCCATATCTATGCTCCTTTACATATTTTCCTACAATATATAGTGTACTTTAATGCGCTAATCGATGCAACAATCAGATTGCACTAAAAATGCTAAATTCCCGCATAAAGTATGTTACTGATAAACAATAAATCCACGATGTTTAAGGCCAGTCCTATGTTTGCGTAAAGGTGTATGCAGTCGGGCTTGTTTCTGGCCACCACCGCGAGGATGATGCCTACGGAAGAAAACAGTGTGCACAGAAAACCCACCGCTCCGAAATTGGCCGGAGCCGCACCTTTAAGCTTGTAGCTTAGCACGACCGAAATGATGAGACTTAACATCACTATCACACCGAGGATAAAAGAAAATATCCCTGTCTTTGAGTGCTTTTTGTTGGAATATATTATCTGTTTTCTTTTTTTGACTTTCTCTCCCGATGCCTTCAAAATGCTCACCTTTACAACTGTTATTTAACGGCGCCGTAGATCTTGAAGTAATCTTCGATCGCGGCATAAATGGTATCGTCTATTACCACTCGTCCGTTTATCTCTCTATTGTGAAGATATTCTTTTACTTCATCCATCGTAACTATCGCACCGGTCTCAAAACCGTAAAGTTCCTTTATCTCGTCAAGAGCGCACTTATCGCCCTTTCCTTTTTCGCATCTGTTAAGAGATACCATAAGGCCGAGTATGGTAACGTTTGCCTGCTCCCTTATGATGGGGAATGTCTCTTCGATCGACTTGCCCGAAGTCGTAACGTCTTCGATGATCACAACTCTGTCGCCGTCTTTAAGCTTGCTTCCGAGAAGTATGCCTACATCCCCGTGATCTTTCATTTCTTTACGGTTCGAGCAATAACGGATCTCTTTTCCGTACAGTTTATCGAATGCAATGACAGTGGCTACCGAAAGAGGGATGCCCTTGTAAGCGGGTCCGAACAAAACGTCAAAGTCTGCTCCGTACTTGTCATAAATAGCCTTTGCGTAATATTCGCCGAGCTTTGCAAGCTGTGCGCCCGTAACATATGCTCCCGCGTTCATAAAAAACGGCGACTTTCTGCCGCTCTTTAAGGTAAAATCACCGAACTTCAAAACGTCCGACTCAACCATGAATCTGATAAATTCCTCTTTGTATTGTTCCACTTTTTTACTCCTTTATATCTTTTTAACGTAATTTAGTACAAAGAAAGCTTCCGGCACTACAAATACTTCGGCCGACTCGCTTATTAAACCACTATATATTGTACCATAACGCGGTCTTCTTGCAATAGATTTAACCTTTAATCTCTTAAACTTTCCTAAATATTTTATTGATTTTAAATCCGTGCCTTATTAATGTGTTAAAATCTTTCAATGAATTTGGAATTCAATCCCAAATAACTGAGAAAAGCAGGTACATATATGGATAAAAACTCAAAAATACTGATATTAGCAATAATACTTCTTTCGGTCTCTCTTACTGCGTTACTTATCGTGTTCGTTGTTAAAGGCGGATCGGTAAAAAGAACGGACATCGAGCCCGATCCGATCGTGAGCGAAGAAACCGCGCAGGTTATAAATCCGACGGTTGAAAAGCCTACCGTCGGAAAGACAAACAGTGACAAAAAGGTTAAAGAAAAAGAGGATACTCCCGAGGATAAAAAAGTTGAGGAAGAGCCAAAAAAGCAACGAACCCCCGGCGAACCGATCGAAAGAGATATCATCTTTGAACCCGCGGCAGGCTTTTACGAAGACTCGCTTACGGTAAGCATCCGCCTCCCCGAAGGAAAAACCGGAACAATCTATTGTAACGTAAATGACGCTCTTCCCGGCATGGGTGAAGAATATTCGGGTGAAATCTCACTCGAAACAACCGACGCCGAATCACCAAACGTCTATTTCATCGAGGCAACCGCCGCTTTCGAAGACGGTTCGATCGTAAATGTGACCGCGACATACTTTGTAGGCAAAAACGTATTTTCAAGATATTCGACTCCCGTCATCTCGATCTGCGGAAAGCCCGAGGAACTCACCGGACCGGACGGAATACTCTACGGAAGAAACGCTCAGCAGATGACAGGCCGCGATTCTGAGCGGTGGGTATATCTTGAAATGTTCTCCGAGAGTGGCGAACAGCTTCTTTCACAGGCTTGCGGCATGAGGCCTTTCGGAGGTTATTCAAGAATGCTCCCGATAAAATCGGTAAAGCTCTATGCCCGAAAAGAATACGATACGTCCAAGAACTTTAAAACAGACATATTCGGCACCAAAAAGGAAGACGGAAGCGACGAAGTTATCAGCTCATATAAACGTCTCGTCCTTCGTAACACCGCCAACGATTTCGGAAGCGGCTTCATAAGAGACGAATACGCACAGATGCTCGCAAAAGAAGTCGGGCTTCCGGATGCGGAGGGTGTTCTTCCTACCGCTGTGTATATAAACGGTCAATATTACGGACTGTTGTGGCTTCACGAAAGTTATTGTGACAAGTATTTCAAGGAAAAATACGGCGACGACGCACCGGGTGAATTTGTGGTAATAGAGGGCAAAGAGACCGAAAAGGTCGGCGAAGAACAGGAAGTGGCCGATTTCAACGCAATGTACAATTATCTTTGCTCGCTCGACATGCGAGAAGATACCGCATTTGCAGAGGCCGAGGCTTTCATGGATGTATACAACTACATCGATTATTATCTTTTCAACATTTACGTTGCCAACCTTGACTGGCCCTACAACAACATAAAATGTTACCGCTACTATGCGGCGGAAGGTGAAGAATACGGCGAAGGAGTATTTGACGGCCGCTGGCGGTTTTTGCCCCACGACATGGACTTTTCTTTAGCCATAAACGAAAGCTGCACCGCATCAAGTGATATATTCGCGCATGTCCTTCTTCCCGAAAGCGGCAACTACTACGCTCCGCTCTTTGCAAATCTTTCAAAGCGAAAGGATATACAAAATTACATAAGACACCGTTTGACCGGGCTTACCGAAACATATCTCGATCCGGAGAAAACTGTCGCTTTATTCGATAAAGCCGATGAAATGAGGGCAAAAGAACACGTATACATGGAGGCTCACATAAGCGCCATGACAGCCATCGACGCAAACTACGGAAGCGGCTACACACGTCAGAACCTTAGCGAAACATGCGAAGCGATAAGAACATTTCTTCGCGATCGCAACTCCGATATCCTGTCGCGTCTGGATTACTACTATCCGGATTATTGATATCACAAATAATGCATCAAAAAAGTCCGCTTAATGCGGACTTTTTTTGTATGCTCTGTTTGTTTTAAAATGCCGAATCGATATCTTCACGCATGTCGATGACTGCGGCTCTTGCGGCGTCTGCGTAACCGTGCTCGCCAAAGGATGCGTATTTCTCCTGCTGATATGCGGCGATGATGCCACGGGAGGAATTGACGATCGCACCGAAGCCGTCTGAGTTAAAGAACGGTTTTAAGTCTTTTCCTTTACCGCCCTGTGCACCGTAACCCGGAACCAGTATGTAAGCCTTCGGCATGACCTTGCGAAGTGCGGCGCCCATTTCGGGATAAGTGGCTCCCACAACGGCTCCGACGTAGCTGTAACCTGATTGACCAACGAAGTCAGCGCCCCATTCGTCCACTTTTTTAGCCACATGCTCGTAAAGAGGTGCTCCGTCTATGAGTCTGTCCTGGAACTCACCGGAACTAGGATTGGACGTCTTTACAAGGATAAATATCCCCTTCTTTTCTTTGCGACATACGTCCACAAACGGCTTAATGCCGTCATAACCGAGATAAGGATTGACAGTTGCAAAATCTTCGTTAAAACCTTCAAATAATTCACCCCCAATTTCAACCTTTGAAAGATGGCCTACCGCATAAGCTTCGCTAGTGGAGCCTATATCGCCTCTTTTGATGTCGCCGATAACGGTTAGCCCTTTTTCTTTACAATAGTCTACTGTCTTTTTGAATGCGATGAGTCCGTCCACACCGAACTGTTCGTACATTGCGATCTGCGGTTTAACGGCGGGTACAAGATCGTACACCGCATCAACTATACCCTTATTATACTCCAATATTGCCTCGGCGGCACCCTTTGTACCCACTCCGAAATTATTAAATTTTTCTTGCTTAATGTACTCCGGTACGAATTTAAGCATCGGATCGAGTCCGACTACAATAGGTGCATTCTTTGCCTTAATGTCATTAACAAGTTTGTCGATCATTTCCTTTGTATCCCTTCTCTAAACAGTCACCGAGGCGGGTGAGCACCCGCCTCGGTAACTTCTATATTAAACTAACACTCCCTTGCGGCTCTCAACGTATTTTTTAATGTTTGATACGTTGGCGTATTTCTTGGCCGCTCCATTTTCAATTACAACAAGCGTAGGCGCCTGCATTACTCCGTACTTCTGTACAAGTTCTGCGTTTTCATCGGCATCTATCAAAATGTAGTCTGTTCCGGCGAGAAGCTCTTTTGCAAGTTTGCAGTTGGGGCAAGTCTTTGTTGTGAAAAGATATGCCAGATTCTGTGCGCCGTTAACGTCTACTTCAACCTTGTCTTCTTCGTTCGAGATCTTGATCATCGTCGAAACGGGACGCTTAAGTGATGAGTTCTCGATGTCGTAAGTTGTACGGTTGAGATATTCCTGAGCCTTACCGTCGTTCCAGTTCTTAACGGGACGATAGTAACCTGTTATACGGCTGTAAACTTCGGTCTCTCCGCCACATATAGGACAGGTCTTCTTCTCACCTGCGATATATCCGTGATCTTTACAGATCGAATATGTAGGTGAAAGTGTATAGTAAGGAAGCTTGTAATTGTCTGCGATAGTCTTAACAAGATTAGCTGCAGCCTTCCAATCGGGAAGCTTTTCTCCGAGGAATGCGTGGAATACTGTTCCCGAAGTGTAAAGCGTCTGAAGCTCGTCCTGAATATCCAATGCATCGAATATATCTGCGGTATATTCAACAGGCAGATGAGATGAATTGGTGTAGTAAGGTGTATCGCCGGGCTTTCCTGCAGTCTTGATGGCAGGCCACTTCTTGCGGTCGTTCTTGGCAAGACGATAAGTGGTTGACTCTGCGGGAGTAGCTTCAAGGTTGTAAAGGTCTCCGTACATCTGCTGATAATCGGAGAGGCGGTTTCTCATGTGATTGAGGACTTCCTTGGTGAACTCCTGAGTACGCTCGTCCGTCATATCCGCACGAAGCCAGTTTGCATTAAGTCCAACTTCGTTCATACCGATAAGACCGATAGTTGAGAAGTGATTGTCAAAGCTTCCGAGATATCTCTTGGTATAAGGATAAAGGCCTTCATCCATAAGTTTGGTGATGACGCCTCTCTTAACCTTAAGAGAACGTGCCGCGATATCCATAAGTCTGTTGAGACGCTTAAAGAAATCGTCTTTGTTGACCGAAAGGTATGCGATACGGGGCATGTTGATCGTAACAACGCCAACCGAACCCGTTGACTCACCCGAACCGAAGAAACCGCCCGATTTCTTACGAAGTTCACGAAGGTCAAGACGCAAACGACAGCACATTGAACGAACATCGCTGGGCTCCATATCGGAATTTACGTAATTTGAGAAATAAGGTGTTCCGTACTTTGATGTCATCTCGAAAAGGAGCTTGTTGTTCTCTGTTTCGGACCAGTCAAAGTCTTTCGTGATCGAATAAGTGGGAATGGGATACTGAAAGCCTCTGCCGTTGGCATCGCCTTCGATCATGGTCTCGATAAAGGCCTTGTTGATCATATCCATTTCCTTCTTACAATCTTTGTAGCAGAAATTCTGAGGCTGTCCGCCTATAATACAGGGAAGCTCCGCAAGATCGTTCGGAACCGTCCAGTCAAGAGTGATGTTTGAGAACGGAGCCTGTGTTCCCCAACGGCTGGGTGTGTTAACGCCGTAAACAAATGCCTCTATGCACTTTTTAACTTCGGGATAAGATAAATTATCTGCTTTAACAAACGGTGCAAGATAGGTATCGAATGATGAAAATGCCTGAGCACCTGCCCATTCATTCTGCATGATACCGAGGAAATTGACCATCTGATTGCAAAGAACCGATAAGTGCTTAGCGGGAGCGGATGTGATCTTTCCGGGAATACCGCCGAGTCCTTCGGTGATGAGCTGTTTCAAAGACCAGCCGGCACAATAACCCGTAAGCATCGAAAGGTCATGGATATGGATATCCGCATTGCGGTGTGCCTCTGCTATCTCTTCGTCGTATATTTCACTTAACCAGTAGTTAGCCGTTACGGCACCCGAGTTGGAAAGGATAAGACCGCCTACGGAATACGTAACCGTAGAGTTCTCCTTTACACGCCAGTCTTCAACCTTTACGTAGCTGTTTACAACATCCTTGTAATCAAGAATGGTGGACTTCATGACACGCATCTTTTCGCGCTGTTTACGATAAAGAATATATGCCTTTGCAACCTCTACATATCCGGTCTGCTCCAGAACCTTTTCTACGCTGTCCTGAATGTCTTCGACGTGGATCTGTCCGTCTTTAACCTTGCTCTGGAAGTCAGCGGTAACGCGAAGCGCAAGCAAGTCGATAATGTCGTTTGTGTACTCCATTTCCGTTGCCACAAATGCCTTCATGATGGCATCGCTGATTCTGGTAAGGGTAAAGTCGGATACTTCACCGTCTCTCTTAACTACCTGATACATATTACTGAATTCTCCCTCCAAAAAATTGCGTCATACCCCAAATTCCGCGACCATATTTAGTGTATCAAACGAAATTATTAAAGTCAACGACTAAACACAATATATCGCAAAAAAATAATTATGTCAACACTAAATATTGTGTTTTGAGATCTCTTTTACGCATCAAAAAAGGGCGAAAACCGCGTGTTTTCACCCTTTTGCAAAATACAATATATTGTGTATTAAATAAAATACAATCTTAAATAACCCGATCGATACAACTTATGTCAATTTATAAGATAAGAAAAACTTAAAAATATCTTCTGTTTTGTAAAAATTTGATTAATCTACCTTGTCAGAAGAAACTGATACTCTCTCGCGGCAGCTTCATCTTTGGGATACTTTGCAAGATATGTCTCCATCTTTGTGCGGGCCGTTTCAAAATCGAGCAGATACTCGTATGCGACCGCTTCGTTGTACATCAGATCCTGCTGCCACATGGGATCGTCGAGATTAAGTCCCGACTCGAAAGCCGAAAGCGCTGCCGGATAATCTTCCATCCTCATGCGACATACACCGAGCTGATTGTAAACGGAGGCATTGTTGCCTTTGTCGGAAAGGTAAGTATTGTAAAGGCTTGCGGCGTAGCTATAATCATTTATCGCCTCGTAAGTCTTTCCGAGCATGAGTATCGTATCGGGATCGGTCATATCCTTTCCCTTCTCAAGATACACTCTCGCATCGGAGTATTCGCCGAGATAATAGCATATCCTTCCTTTATCGTAATCGCTCATCGCCTTCGCTTCTTCGAGCGTAGCCTTAAGGTAAGCTCTCGCGTCCTGCTCGTAACCGGCTTCACACATATTAAAGAAGATATCTATATGAGTATCGTAGTTTTTGGGATCGGCCGATGTTACCTTAAGAAAATCCTCTTCGGCGCCGGTACGGTCACCGAGTTTAAGTTTTGAAAGCGCTCTGTAGTAATAAGCGTCTGTTTCCTTGGGCTTTAAAGTGAGGATGTTATCATATATCGTGACGGCTTCTTCGTACCTGCCGCACAGATAGTAAGTATATCCGAGATAGAAATTGATGTCGTAATCAACGGGCTTTATAATGCCCCTGCTTTCGGAAAGCGCCGAAATAAAAGCCTCGATCGCGGCATCGTAATTGCCTTCGTCGAGAGCCTGGATGCCCTGTCTTCTGTATACTTCTTTATGATCTTCGCTTTTGCCGCACGCACACAAAACAACTATCATGCATGTAAGCACAAAGAACAAACCTTTCTTCAAACCCGGACTCCTTTTCAGATCGTTGATATCCGCTCTCTATGATATCATATCCGAAAGCATTTTACAGATAATCTTTTTTAAATTTTCTTATTTATTGGAGAGTTTCGCTTGTGATACCTTTTATAATAGAGTATAGTTTTAGAGTATTGATCTCAAATAAGAACAGGAGAATAGATTATGGGTGGATTTTTCGGCGTTGCAGCCAAAGACGACTGCGTTTTTGATTTGTTTTTCGGTGTTGACTACCATTCTCACCTCGGTACAAGGCGAGGCGGTATGTGTGTCTACGACAAAGAAAAGGGCTTCGACAGAGCCATACACAACATAGAAAACTCTCCTTTCAGGACCAAATTCGATCACGATTTCCAGGATATGCACGGTTCACTCGGAATAGGCTGTATCTCAGACTTTGAGCCTCAGCCCCTGACCGTTCGTTCTCATCACGGCACTTATGCCATCACGACCGTCAGCAAGATAAACAACGTTGACGAACTTACCAAAAAAGTATTTGAAAAAGGTCATTCTCATTTCCTTGAGATGAGCGGTGGCGAAATAAACGCCACCGAACTTGTGGCCGCTTTAATAAACGAAAAAGAAAACATCATCGAAGGCATCAACTACGCCCTCGAATCGATCGACGGCTCTTTGTCACTGCTTCTTCTTACCCCAAAGGGCATCTACTGTGCCCGCGACAGGCTGGGACGTACTCCGGTCGTGATCGGTCGCAAGCAGGACGCATACTGTGCTTCGTTCGAAGACTTCGCATACAGAAACATCGGCTACACAAGTTTCAAAGAACTCGGCCCCGGAGAGATAGGCATCATAACAAGTGATAACTACTTACAGCTCAAGGCTCCCGGCAAAGACATGAAGATATGTACCTTCTTATGGATCTACTACGGTTATCCGTCAAGCTCCTACGAAGGTATAAGCGTCGAAAAGATGCGTTACAACTGCGGTGCCAAGATGGCGAAGCGCGACCACGTTACCCCCGACGTCGTAGCCGGCGTTCCCGACTCCGGTCTTGCCCATGCGATCGGATATGCCAACGAATCGGGCGTACCGTTCTCAAGGCCTTTTATAAAGTACACGCCTACGTGGCCCCGTTCGTTCATGCCCACGATGCAAAGCCAGCGTAACCTCATCGCCAAGATGAAGCTTCTCGCCGTAGAAGATCTCATTCGCGACAAAAAGCTTCTTCTCATAGACGACTCGATAGTCAGAGGCACACAGCTCAGAGAAACGACGGAATTCTTATATCAGTCGGGTGCAAAAGAAGTTCACATCCGCCCCGCCTGCCCTCCGCTCCTCTACGGCTGTAAATATCTTAACTTTTCGCGTTCTTCGTCGGAGATGGACCTTATCACGCGTCGTGTTATCGCCCGCCTCGAAAACGGCAACGTGACCGACGAAGTGCTTGAAGAATATGCCAATCCCGACAGCGAAAAGTACGAAGCAATGGTCGAAGAGATCAGAAAAGAACTTAACTTCACCTCACTTCGTTTCAACCGTCTCGACGACATGCTCGATGCGGTCGGCATAGACAAATGCAAACTCTGTACCTACTGCTGGGACGGAAAAGAATAAAAGACAATTCAGTACAAAGAAAACGAGGAACAAAAAATGGACAAACGTGAAATAGCACTTAAGCAGCACGAAGAATGGGCCGGCAAGATCGAAGTCATCAGCCGCGCCAGCGTATCAAATAAAGAAGAACTCTCCGTAGCCTACACTCCCGGCGTAGCGGAGCCCTGTCTTGAGATTCAAAAAGACGTCGATCTTTCATACAAATACACACGCCGTCACAACCTTGTTGCAGTTATCACCGACGGAACCGCAGTTCTCGGACTCGGAGACATCGGACCCGAAGCGGGCATGCCCGTTATGGAAGGCAAATGTGCCCTCTTCAAAAGTTTCGGTGACGTAGACGCATTCCCTCTTTGCATCCGTTCAAAGGACGTAGACGAGATCGTAAACACCGTTAAACTCCTCGCCGGAAGCTTCGGAGGAGTCAACCTTGAAGACATCTCCGCTCCCCGCTGTTTTGAGATCGAACGCCGTCTCAAAGAATGCTGTGACATCCCGATCTTCCACGACGATCAGCACGGAACCGCAGTCGTAGTTCTCGCTGCCATGATCAACGCACTTAAGATCGTTAAAAAAGACATCAAAGACATCAAAGTCGTAACAAGCGGTGCCGGTGCAGCCGGAATCGCCATCATAAAGCTTCTTGTAAGCATGGGCCTTAAAAACGTCATCATGTGTGACCGCCAGGGTGCCATCTACGAAGGACGCGAAGGTCTTAACTCCGAAAAGATCGAAATGGCCAAGATCACCAACAAGGCCAAAGAAAAAGGAACTCTCGCCGAAGTGATCAAAGGAGCCGACGTATTCATCGGCGTATCCGCTCCCGGAACAGTCACTACCGAAATGGTAAAGACAATGGCCAAAGACGCCATCCTCTTCCCCATGGCAAACCCCGTTCCCGAGATCACGCCCGACGAAGCCAAAGCAGGCGGTGCAGCAGTAGTCGGAACCGGCCGTTCCGATTACCCCAACCAGATCAACAACGTCCTCGCATTCCCCGGCATCTTCCGCGGAGCGCTTGACGTTCGTGCCCGTGACATCAACGACGAAATGAAAGTCGCAGCCGCATACGCCATCGCAAGCCTCGTATCCGACTCCGAACTCAACCCCGAATACATCATCCCCAACGCTTTCGACCCCCGCGTCGGCAAGACCGTTGCCGCTGCCGTCAAAGAAGCCGCGATCAAGACAGGGGTTAACAGAATTTAGTTTTATTTAGTTTTATTTACGCAATAACAAACCGCGCATATATATATTTAACTTTTGACGCGCTCTCGCTCATATTTTTACGTAACGGACGCTAAACTCGTCCTGCGCACGCTTGGACTCGTTAAGCGCCGACGTAAAAAAAGGTCAAAAGTTTAAACATATATATGCGCGGTTTGGCGTTGTTGAATGTAAAACCGTCCATGAATATATTTAAACGCCGGACTATGTTTGCAGCGTCGGCGCTTGGCGAGGTTTTTTCGAGCCTAGCGAGTGATGCGTCAGCAGCACGGTCCGCTACGCGAAAACCTAAGCGGGAGCGTGTCCGGAGTTAAATGTATTCATGGACGGTTTATAATATCGATACCCCAAAATCAGGATTCTTCTGTTTTCTTCTTTGTTGTGCGTCGTTTTTGGGGAGCTTCGGCTTTAGGCTCTTCGGGAGTCGGTTCCGGAGCCGGAGCAGGTTCCGGCTCGGTTTCTTTCTCCGGGGCTGCCTCAATGGTGGTCACGACGCGGTTACGGCCGTTTTGCTTGCCGTAATAGAGTTTTTCGTCGGCAAGTTCGATAAGGCGCTCTATCTTCTCGGGATAGCCGTCGACAACGCCGAATGTCATAGTTATCTTGATGTCGAACCCTTCGGTTGAAACTACCATTTCACGGATGCTTTCCAGTGTCTTCCAAAGATGTTGTGCCGCTTCATGCATATCGCATTTATCGAAGCAAAGGACGAATTCCTCGCCGCCCCAGCGGGCAGCAAAGCCTTTGGATGTCATGGCCTGCTTTAACTTGTTTGCAACTGCTTTAAGTACTTCGTCGCCTGCGTTGTGGCCGTATGTATCGTTAACCTTTTTGAAGAAGTCGATATCGGCGATGGCGATCGAGAACGGAAGGCCCGATGCCTGAGATCTTGTGATGACTCTTTCCGTCTGATTTAAGAAAAATCTTCTGTTTCCGAGTTTTGTCAAAGGATCGGTCTCCACGAAGCCTCGTATGCTCTTTTGCATCGATGTGGCGGACTTGGATATCTCTCCGAGTTCGTCGGTCCTCTTAAGAACATCTATATCAAGTTCGGTCGTAAGATTTCCGCCCGCAACCTTGTTCATGAATGTCTGGAGTTTTGAAAGCACATCGGTGATCTCCTTTGTGCTCCTGTACGAAACGATCGCGCCAAACAGCATAAAACCGAGTGCGAATACGAGTATCGGCCATACGGAATGTATTACGGACTTTTGCATCGAAGAGGTGGGCTTGGCCACTTCCACCATGCCGACCGTGCTGCCGTCACTGTTTTTAAGCGGCACGTAAACTATCAGATACTCATCGTTGAACATCTTGACGTTTTCGTATTTGGCGATCTGTCCTTTTCCGAATACCTTTTCGGTCGTGTCTTCGTTGGTACACACTCCCGCAAATCTTGTTCCGTCATAAGATGCGAACGTGGTGTTTACCCTCATATCCATATAAAGAACGGAAATTTCCGCTCCGGTGGCTTTCTTGAAATCATCAACTATCTGAGTCTCGTTGGTGATATCTGCCTCGCCTTTATAAAAATCGAAGTTTCCCGAAGCATCTTTTACCGGATAATAATCACCGTTATATTTCATGTCATAAGCTAACATAACGGAACGGGCGACATTTATCATGTCCTCCTGTGCCTGCTCATATATGGTGTTTGTAAATCTCGTATAGCAAAATACCGTAAGCGAAAGCCCCAGAATAAGAATGGGCGCCACCGCCATCGTGAGCATCTTCTTATACAATCCGGTTTTCTTCATACCAAATAAACTCCTTGGTCGATCGTGATAAACATACGCCGTTGCATATTATTACATACAACGGCGTACCATAAAGCAATTAATTAATTATTTGCATGAACTTCATCGAACTCTTTAAGCATCTCTGCATCGGGTTCTTTTGTTGAAAGTGAAACGATAACGTTGATGATGATCGCAAAGATAAATGCGGGAAGGAGTTCGTAGATCGCAAATGCTCCGCCGAGCTTGGATATTACGAATTTCCAAAGGAATACCATTGCTCCGCCCGAAACCATACCTGCGATCGCGCCGGGAAGGTTTGACCTCTTCCAGAAGAGTGCAAGCAATACTACAGGTCCGAATGCGGCACCGAAGCCCGCCCATGCGAACGATACGATCTTAAATACCGAACTCTCAGGATTCCATGCTATCACCATACCGAAAAGCGATATGCAAAGAACCGAGATTCTTGCAACAAGCATCTGCTTCTTGGCTGTAAACTTGATACCGAACTTCGCTGTGATAATGTCCTCGGTGATCGAAGAAGCGTCTGCCAGCAGCTGTGAATCCGCTGTAGA